>Ga0114975_10000063_pt1 | contig 69441 bp, 58 predicted proteins | sample S_130626_EF_Meta_FD_87031 | JGI IMG/M metagenome (GOLD analysis project Ga0114975, IMG submission 87031) | Freshwater microbial communities from Lake Simoncouche, Canada to study carbon cycling - S_130626_EF_MetaG | ecosystem: Environmental > Aquatic > Freshwater > Lake | place: Lake...
CCTCTCCAAAGGCCTCAATGGCCCCCATGACCCGCGCGCACTCGAGGAGCTGCAGGGACCGCATGGGCCCCTGGGCGCCAAACGAAGGCCCGCGGGTCGTCGTGGCTGGGGCTGGGGCTAGGGCTAGGGAGCCAGGGCCAGGGCCAGAGCCAGAGCCAGAGCCAGAGCCAGAGCCAGAGCCAGAGCCAGAGCCCGCTACATACGGGAAATCGCCTCTGCGGCGCCCGCCTCAATTTTTCCAGATGGCCGGTTTCCAAAAAAAAATTGAATGCCTCTGACCCTGGTATTGTGGGTCCCCCCGCCCGCACGACTTAGTACCCAACTAACTCGCGCACCCCAAGCTCGCACACGCACACGAGCTTTCCCCGCACCCTGTATAGTGAATCGCATCCCCTTAGCAAGCAACAATGGAGCGCTACCGCCGCCTTGCCGCAGGCGTCGCCTGCGACCTGACCCACAATGGCGGCCTGGACGGCTGCCGCTGGGCTGCGATTCACGGAGAGGCCACGACCGGCTACGTGCGCCCCTGCCCCGACGGCCTCTGCGGCAACCACCGCGCGCCGCCCGGGCACGAGTCCCGTCACTGCCTCGGGAACTGCGAGGAGCACCCTCTGGTGACGGGTGACTTCGCGGTGATGTGGATCCTGGAGAACGCCGCCGGCCACTCCGAGCTCTGGGGCCGCATGACGGTGGACGAGGACCTGGAGCGCGAGGAGGCCGAGACCCCCGAGGAGCGCGCCGCGCGCGAGGAGGCCGAGGCCACCAAGCGCCAGGTCGAGGGCGTGCAGAAGAAGGCTGCGCGCTGGACCTCTGACGGCGAGGCCATGAAGTTCCGCGTGCCCAAGCCCTGCCGCTACGCCTCCTTCTTCTCCAAGCGCCTCTGCGTGGAGTGCGACAAGGAGGGCGTCCGCAGCGTGATCCCCGAGGGCGACGACGTGTGCCGCGCCGTGATCCCGTCCCAGACCCGCAAGAACAATATCGGCGACCTCTACACCACGGAGGCCCGGTACTGCGGCGCGCCCCTGAGCGGCTGCCACAACCACGAGACGGGGACCTGCATCTACGTGCACCCCGACGAGCCGCAGTGGGGCGACGCCTGCTCTGGCCGCCTGGACACGCGGTTTGACAACCGCCTCGTGTTCTGCCTCGCAACGGACCCCGCGGCCATGCGGAACCACCGCGACGCGGCGCCTGCTCACGGGCGTGGTGCTCCTCACCACGGTGGGGGCCGCGGCGCTCCTCACCACGGTGGGGGCCGCGGCACTCCCCACCACGGCGGGCAGCGCTCGTACCAGGAGCGCCCGCGCACGCCCGCTGCTGGCGGCGCGCCCAACCGCTTCGCGGCCGCTCTGGCGCCGCAGCGGCAGGTGCAGCCGCAGGTGCAGCGGGCGCCGCCGCCGAAGAAGGCGCCGCAGGCGCCGCAGGCGCCGCCGTCGCGCTTCGCCGCCTTGGAGGAGAGCAGCGACGAGGAGGACCGCAGCGCCTGGTAAAGTTAAGGGGGGATAGGGGGGTAACGGAAAAACACCAAAATTCCTGTGAAAGAGTTCCCGCAGCGGGCCCCGCAAGGGTGCAATCCCGTCTGGTTTAATAGTGAAGGCTCGGAGCAGGGGACTAAAGGGGGCCAGCATAGTCTGGTAAAGAAAACAAATAGGAAAGTCGCTGAGAAGTGCGTGAGCCAGAGCCTCACTGTGGCAGCCGCCTGGGAACGGCTGTTACGGTGGGGGCAACTCTGGTAAGCGCGCGGATCGGTGCAACTAACGGGGGGAAAAACCAAGGGCTCTGAACCCTTTTTTTGTATGGGGTAACCGTCGCCTGAGTAACCGCGGCCACTCATTTTTTCCAGATGGCCAGGTTGCGAAAAAAAATTGAATCGGTAGGCCACCAATATGGTAGGTACCGCCGACAACTCTAGCCCCACTAGAGTTCAAGCACGCCTTCAAGCTCACAAGCGAACCCCAGATCTTTCCACGCGTTACTGTTGCCATGCCCAAGCACACTAGCGCGACCAAGACAAACGTGAAGGCTGCCCGCGCGCAGAAGCGCGGCGCCGAGGCGATCCAGGAGGCCATCAGGAAGATGGAGTTGCAGGCGGAAGACGCGCCCGAGTTCTTCAGCGTCCAGAAGGTGCTCGGCAACGGCTACTTCCTCCTCCGCGGCGCCGATGGCAAGGAGTGCCAGGGTGCAGGCGGCCACGGCGGCGGCAAGGCGCGCATCTCGGCTGGCCTAATCGTCCTGGCGGGCCATACTGCGACGCCAGCCCTGCCCCGCGAAATCCTCGCCGTCATTGACGACCGCAAGCAGGCGGCGACGCTGGTGAGGGGCGGCTTCATGGCGCAGGCGGTGATCCTCGCGGCCCAGGGCGCTGGCTCTGTCGCTACTGGCGGCGCGCCGGTGGAGGAGGACGGCTACGTCTTTGAGGAGGCCGAGGAGGCTCCCGAGGACGAGGAGGCGGAGGTGGACGTGAACGCGCTCTAAATGGGGGGAGGAGGGAGGGGGAGGAGGGAGGGGGGAGGAGGGAGGATAAAACACCAAAATTCCTGTGAAAGAGTTCCCGCAGCGGGCCCCGCAAGGGTGCAATCCCGTCTGGTTTAATAGTGAAGGCTCGGAGCAGGGAAATAAAAAGTCGCAGAGAAGTACGTGAGCCAGAGCCTCACTGTGGTAGCCGCCTGGGAACGGCTATTACGGTGGGGAGCAACTCTGGTAAAGCGGGCGGATCTGTGCAAGGGGGGTAAATGTGGGGAAAAACCAAGGGCTCTGAACCCTTTTTTTGTCAGAGGCACCAGAGCCATTCAATTTTCCAGATAGGCTAATCCACGAAAAAAAATTGAACCGGTAGCCCTTAGAAACATAAGGTGCCATACGGAGTAGCATAGAGGAATTGCGTTGGGCTCATAACCTCCATTGAGGTGTAACTCAAAAGTCGGTGGATCGAAACCACCCTCCGTAACAAGGGACCAAAGTAGAATGGAGTAGCACGCCAGGTACACCTGGAGATGTTGGATCGAAACCAACTGGTCCCATTTTTTTTGCCAGAGGCCGCCAGAGGCTGTCAGAGGCTGTCAGAGGCTGTCAGAGGCCGCCAGAGGCCACTCAATTTTGCCAGATGGGCGGGCCGTAAAAAAAAATTGAATTATTGGGCGTCTGGTAGGGTTGGTACCCCGTACAAGCTAAAGTACGAACGATCAGATGGCAAGCAAAATCGCAACCATGCCCCTGGAGAAGCTGTTGGAGATGCGCACCGCCCTGGACGCAGAGATCGTGGCGCGCAGCGGCGGCACAGGCTCTGCCGCTGGCGCCGCCAAGAAGGCCAAGAAGCCCAAGCGCGCCTCGCAGGGCTCCGCCTGGGCCGACTTCACCCAGATGATCGTAAAAGAGAAGGCGGACGAGTACACCGCGTTCAAGGAGGCCTCCGAGACCAAGCTCGGCGTCGCCCCGCGCTTTGTGGCCGCCTACCGGAAGGCGCACGAGGCCGAGTGGGAGGCGTTTCAGACCACCTGGAACGCCGAGCACCCGAAGGCGGCGAAGGGCTCCGTGGCCTCGGCTGCAGAGGAGCCCGCCTCTGCTGACGAGGGTTCCGTGACCTCGGGCGGCTCCGAAAAGGCTGCCAGCGGAAAGCGCCGCGGCCCCAAGAAACTGGCCGACATGACGCCCGAGGAGCGCACCGCCCACGACGCGGCCGTGCAGAAGCGCCGCGAGGCCAAGAAGGCGCCCTCCGCCGCCGCGGAGGAGGAGGCTAAGGCCGCCGCGCCGGTGGTCGTGGCCGCTCCTGTGGCTGCGCCTGTGGCTGCGCCCGCGCCTCTGCCGCTGAAGGCCGCGCCCGCAAAGCCTGTGGCCGCGCCTGCGCCTGTCGCCGAGGAGGAGGAGGCCGAGGAGGAGGAGGGCGTGGAGCAGCGCATCTTCACCCTTGACGGCCAGAAGTACATCCGCCTCTGGGACTCGGGGGCGGAGGACTGGGCCACGGGCGACCTCTGGGCGGTGAAGGCCAACGGTTCTGGGTCCCCCCAACGCGACTACTACTGCGGCGAGTTGATGGAGGACGGCAGCATCAACACCGACGCGGAGGAGCCCGAGCTGGACTAAAGATAAAAATAGGGGGTGGGGGAGGGGGATAAGAGCAAAAAGCACTAAAAACAAAAGAAAACAGGATGGGGACGCTCTTTTTTTGTTGGGTCACTCGCTCGGCACTCGCTTAATTCCCGGGAAAAAATTGAGTGGCGAGCGAGCGCTAAGTGAAGGTACCCAGCCAAAGCGAAAATGGCCTCCGTTACGATCACGTTTGAAATGCTCTCCAAGCTTTCCGCAGGCGCAAAGGCCGAGCTGATGACCTTGATCAGTGGCGAGATGAGCGCTGCCCCTGTGAACGTGGCCCCTGTAATTGTGGCTCCTGTGAACGAGCTTGTCCTGCCTGACCTCCTGGAGGTTGCAGAGGCGCCTGTACCCGAGGCACCCACTGTTGCAGCCCGCGCCCCGTCCCCCTCGCGCACAGTGAACAACCACTATACCGCCGAGTGGTCACTCCTCCCCTTCGGGCCTGACGGGACTGTGCGGATCAAGACGACCTACAAGGGCGAGGAGCTGTTTGGCTTCTGCAGCGGCCCCAAGCGTTTCAGTGACGAGGCTGGTGTACCGGTGGCAACGTCCCTGAACAAGTTCGCCCAGCGCCTCCGCGGCGAGAGGGCTGTTGACGCGTGGACGTGCTGCTACTACCTGGACCGGCAGGGCACCTGGACGAGCATGAACGCCATCCGTACGCGCATCGCAACTGAGACTGTTACGGCGCCCCGCCTTAGCCATCAGGCCGGTGCACACTACCGCCTTCACCCCAACTACAAGGAGAACCGCGCCGAAGTCCTCGCTGGCACGCGGCAGCCTCCGAACACCTGCGCCCCGTGGCTCGGCACGAGCAAGAAACACCGAGTGGAAGAGGGCACCGTTCATTTCCAGATCATGGCGTTCCTGGAAAGCCGCGGGGGGCACGCGACTGTTGCTGAGATTGCGGCGGCCGTTCCCACCAGTGAGCCCATCGGGGACTACCTTCGCGAAATGGTGTACCAGGGGATCATCATGCAGTAGGCATCATTCTGATTAAAAGAGACAGAGCATCAAATACAAAAACAAAAGACAAGCCCAACCCGCTCTTTTTTTACTATGACAGACGTCAAGCAGAGCCTAATTTTTTTCAAGAGGGTGAGTTCAAGAAAGACTAATAGACGAAAAAAAATTGAATGCTACATACTACACTACAACTAGTACCCCAACAACACGAGCCAACATGCCGCCCCCCGCCCCCGCCAAGCCCTGGTCAGTTGCCGTGTTCGAGACCCAGCGCCCCGAGATGACCGCATTCGTTCACAAGAAGATCCTCCCTCTGCTTGACGACGACGAGTGCCGCCGCATCGTGGTGCGCGCTCCCGTGAAGTCTGGCAAGCGTGAGATGGTTGAGTACATCGCAATGCGCGACAAGGTGGAGCAGCCCGTCCGCGCGCACGCCTTCCTCTCCGCCTGGCACCGCGTGGCAGACGAGGCCCAGCGCGCCGAGCTTGTCCGCCAGAACATGGAGGTCTTCTCGCTCACTAACACATCCAATCTGGCGCCCTGCCTCGCCTGGATTGATGCGCAGCTCGCGAAGGGTTTGCAGGTCGTCCTCCACCTGGACGAGTGCGACTACGGCTCCGGCTCCAAGCAGGTGCTCGCCAAGCTCTGGCGTGAGGTGCGCAACAACGAGCGCATCACCAACATCCTCTACAGCGCCACGCCCGAGGAGGTCCTCTTCTCTGGCGAGGTTGAGAATGACGTGATGGAGGTGAACCTGATGCGCGACATGTCTGCAGGGCACCAGGTCCGCTACACGCCTCCCAAGGGCTACTGTGGCCCCGAGCGCTTCCTCAAGGAGGGCCTTGTCCGCGTAGCCTTGCCCTTCTTCCACAAGACTGGCGACGGCTACAGCCTATCCGCCCAGGGCAAGGAGATTGTCCGCGACCTGTGCGCATCCATTGAGACCAACCCGAAACGCAACATTGTCGTCCTGCGCCTCTGCGGCGGCGAGGGTGGCAACAAGCGTGAGCACAAGTCCATCCACCAGTTCCTCGGGGCGATCCACTCCTTCCCCGAACTCGAGGGGTTTGACGTGGTGGCTGACATCGCCGAGGGAAGGGGTGAGCCCAAGGAGGAGAATGGCGTGACCCTCCTAAAGGAAACCATCGGCTGGTCGGACTCGGTTTACTGGCGGCGCTCCATGCCGGTGGACACCCCCACCATCATCGTAGTGGACCAGAAGTCAACTCGCTCCACGGAGTGGGCGTGCCACGACCGCATCTTTGCAGAGCACGACTTCCGTGCCTCGGTGCGCTTCAGCACCGTCTCGCAGGCGGTTGAGCGCGTGAACCACTACGAGCAGAAGTACGGCGGGTTCCAGCCCATCCGCATCTACTGCCACACGAAGACGCTGCACCTGTCGGCAGGGAAAATCGGCTACGACGAATTCATGACTGACCTCTGGGAGTCGCGGAAGGTGGACAAGCGCAGCACTGGCGGCGCGGAGCTCTACCAAATCCGGAACAAGTCAAGCAAGGCCCCCCACCCCGAGTACCCCCACCCGGTGGATGCGGCCACCTGCGAGCGCGTGATGCAGGAGCTGGAATGTGGGATGACTACCACCCTCTCGAATCGCGTAGAGGGCAGCGTGGTCGAGGTGCGCGAGTACGAGACGCGCTTTTACCCCGTGGCGGAGACGACGAGCCAGGGGTGGTCTGCTGTGATGGAGGCGGTGAGGCAAGACTTTGATCGGCCACTTACGCGCTCCTTCAACAACCCCTTCCCCCTCTCCCTGACAAAGGGGCTTGAAGGCGGGCGCTACAAGGGGCGCATGACCTGCCGGCGGGGCGAGGAGCCCTGGCGCGTTCTTGACTTTGACCGCGAGATCAAGGGGCGCGCCTCCTGGGGCCACACCGAGATTGGCGAGGACGGGCTTGACCAGAGCCAGAGGGTTATCTGCTACCGCGGCGGCGTCCTCGGGGTGGCAGTACGCATTGACACGGGTGAGAAGACCCAAGTGAATACGCTGAAGGCTTTCCGGTCAATGTATGGCTCGCAGAAGCCTGCCATCAAGCTAAAGAAGCAGGCGCCTTTGGGCGGGGGTGGTGGTGGTGGTGGTGGTGGTGGTGGTGGTGGTGGGGGTGGTGGGGGTGGTGGGGGTGGTGAGTAAAAAAGAGAAAATATGAGGTTAGGGGATCAGAGGGTAAAGAAGAAAACAAAAGAAAATACCACCCTCTTTTTTTGTTGAATTAGACAAACCCCTTTACACATGCTCTTGAAATTACAGATGTCTAATACCTAAAGGTAAAAATTGAATTAGTTTATTCTGCTTTATGCAGGTACCCGAAATGGACTCCTACCAAATGGCAACACTGCCGTTCCAGCCTTCCCAGAAAAGCATGGCCGAATTTGTCAACCATGCTCTTGGCATTCTCCTGACACTGGCATTTCTAAGCGGGACATTTGCAGGGCCTAGCCCTGCATCACCTGGCTCCACGAAGAACGAGCTTGAGAAGGAGCTTGAAATGGCACACTTCCACCAGTCTGTCCTTGAGGAGGACAAGGCCCAATTAGCGGATTGTGTTGACTTCCTCCTACAAAAAGAGGAGGACCAACCCGCTGAAAGAAGTGCCATTCTTGACGAAACAATTATTGATCTTCTTCACACGTCTTCCAAAAACGCCCGGCAGATTCTCGCTGCGATTAAACCGGCTTTCCCAGTGGTAGAAAAGGGGGAAATCAATTCTCGCCTTTACACCATGATGAAGAAGGGTCTTACTAAGTTCAGACGTGTAAACGGGGACAAGGCACCCCTCTGGTCACTTGCGTAAAAGCTCTGGGTAAACAAGAAAACAAAAGAAAAAACTACCCTCTTTTTTTAGTGTAATCACCCTAAAATTGATATGCCCGTATAAACACCCTAAGCTAACCATGAGCCACTGGCCCATCTTGTTACACACTATCTGGTTCAACTTCTTCCGCTGCTTACCCCATCCAGAAGTGTGGTACACCCCTAGGACTGCAAAGGTTACACCAGAGCCTCCTAAACTCCGTATTAAAATGCCGAGAACAGTCAGATATGCCCCAGACAAGACGTAGATCTGCCAGATCCAGAGAAACCAAACGTATAGGCCCTCTGAAGAAGGGTAGGCTCTCCAAGTTCGGATATGTGCACGTCAATGAATTGACAGAGGCACAGAGGCACGCTGCTATAAAGAGGGCTGTCCAGAAATTCGGAGCCCTCTCTGTCTGGAAAATGATCAATGTGCTCTACATCTATAATAAGAGCCATCATAAGAACCGCCATCTTTTTAAGATGGACAGAGACTGGATTAAGAGCACATTCGGTATAGAAAACCGCTCTTGAAGCCTCCAGATGTGGCTAATACCCTGAAAAAAATTGAATCGGTATTAGCCCCATATGTCAAGTACCCCAACCAAGCCGAAAGAGTCCAAATGTCCAGCATCAACCACTTTGAGTCTAACACCCTGCCCGAGCTCCTGTCCCTGCGCAGCCAGATTGACGCGCGCGTTTCCGCCCTCTGCGGCGGCGACAGCGCCGTGGTCGCGGCATCGTCTGCTGCTGGCGCAAAGGTTAAGAAGCCCTCCGCACGCGCCGGCAAGCCCACGGCCTACGGAGCCTTCTCGAGCAAGATCCAGAAGGAGAACGCGGACGAGATCAAGGCCTTCAAGGAGGCCAACCCCGAGATGAAGGGTGCCCACATGGCGTGGGTCGGCAAGTACAAGGAGGAGCACCCCGACATCTACGAGGCTTTCAAGACCGAGTGGGCCGCGGCCAACCCCAAGGCAGAGGCGCCCACCTCCGAGGCAGCCTCTGCTGACGAGGGCGCCGAGCCGAAGGCCGAGAAGCCCAAGAAGGTCCTCAGCCCCGAGCACCTCGCCAAGATGAAGGCGGGTCGCGAGGCCAAGAAGGCCGCCAAGGACGCCGAGAAGGAGGCCGCGAAGTCTGCTGAGGGCTCCTCTGACGAGGCGGCTGGTGGCGGCGGTGGCGAGCCCAAGCCCGAGAAGCCCAAGAAGGTCCTCAGCCCCGAGCACCTCGCCAAGCTGAAGGCCGGTCGCGAGGCCAAGAAGGCCGCCAAGGACGCCGAGAAGGCGGCTGCGGAGGCCGAGGCCAAGGGCGAGTCGCCGATTGCCCTCTCGCCTGCCGCGCCCGCCGAGGCGCCGATGAAGGCGCCCAAGAAGCCCAAGGAGGCCAAGAAGGCCGCACCTGCTCCTGAGGTTGTGGTGGCTGCGCCTGTGGCTGCGCCTGAGCCTGAAGCCGAGCAGGAGGCCGAGGCCCTCCCCTTCAAGCTCGGCGGCGCGACCTACATCCGCATGGGCATCTCCAAGCCTGACGGCAACCACGAGTGGCTCTCGGGTGACCTCTGGCTGAGCAAGAAGGGCGCGCGCGGCTCCTACGCTGGCGAGCTCATGGAGGACGGCAGCATCAACGCCGATGCGGAGGAGCCTACCCTGAGCTAAAGGCCTTGCAGAGATAGAGGCGGAGTGAGTAATTGTTGAAAAGGTAAGGCAGCGCAAAACAAAACAAAAGAGGAATTAAAAACCCAAAAGAAAAGAAAACAGAGCCGCCTTATTTTTTTGGTAAAATTGAATAAATCGCAGGTAATATAGTATATTACCTTAAAACGATGGCCGCAATCTCCAACCCGCCGAGCCCTCTACCTCAGTCTGATTCCCAACAGGCGGCAACGTACTCAGACAGCACCGTCACCGTGCTTGACTGGGATGACACGCTCATTCCCTCCACCTGGCTAAAGGGTCAAGGGCTTTCTGGGGCCGCACTTGCAGACAAGTTTGGGATCACAAAGGAGATGGTGGATGCTTGCGAAGAGGTCGCAGTGCACGTGCAGCGCGTGATCCAAAAGGCCCAAGAGTACGGAAAGGTCTTCATCATCACTAACGGGACGCATGGCTGGGTAGAAAACTCTTGCGGGCTCTTCATGCCCAGCATCCGCAATCTGGTGCTTAGCCTGCCCATCATCTCCGCGGCGGACCTCTACCGCTACTTTTCCAAGGACCCCATTTCGTGGAAGAGGATGGCTTTCCGCCGTGACCTTCTTGACCGGGCCTTTGGTGGGATGCCAAGGGCCGCGCGCGTGGTTATCAGCATTGGTGACGGCTACGCCGAGCAACAGGCGTCACGCAACCTGATGATGATTGGCTCATACTCTCAAGTGGGCCTCTTGTCTGTGCGCTCGCTGAAGATTGTGGAATCCTCCAGCCCCGCCGTTCTCATACGGCAATTGGACGAGATTTGCCAGATTCTGCCAAGCCTGGCCACGCAATCGGGTGACTTTGATCTCCAGTGGAACACGGTGCCTGTGGCTACGCCTGTGCCTTTGGCTACGCCTTTGGCTCCGCCTATGCCTGTGCCTTTGGCTGCGCCTGTACCTGTGCCTGTGGCTGTGGCTGCGCCTGTACCCATAGCAGAGCCAGAAGAGAAAAAGCAGGAGGAAGAGGACCAACTAGTGCCGTATGTGAAGGTCGTGAACCTCTGGAGCGAATCCTACATCAGGGCGCTCTTCCCCGCCCTCAACGGCAAGGGGTTGCTCGTTGTCACGGAACTACCGCAACTCAAACGCACGGTAGCCCGCTCTGCCACACCCGCCCTGGGCGCGCGCTACTGCCGCTAGCCACTATTCATCTGCTAAATGAGTTTTCAAAAATTGAAATAGGGCCAGCACAGCTGGTATAGTACCGAAATGTCAGATAGCGAAGAGACGACGTACTACGACGACATGGCAGAGGCATGGGAGGAGGGAGGGCTTGGGTTCAGGTCCGGCGCAGCGGGTGGGGGTGGGGGTGCAAAGAAAAAGAAAAAGAAGGCTGCTCCTACCACGGTTGGCAGGCAGCGCGTCGGTGGTACTCAGGCATGGGGAACCACCGAGCAGACATGTTCAAAGGGGTGCGCGAAAAAGTGCTGCAGCGGAGCAGCAAAGGCCACGCCCTCCATGTGATTCAGCCCTACATATGACCCACTCATTTTTTTATAAAATTGATCCCCTTCACATATTAACTATAATATATCACCACTGAAATGGACACGAATCCTAATATCTCTCAAAAGGAGCAAGAGAAGAAGGGTGACAAGAAGGGTGAGCGCAAGAAAGGGAGCAATGAAGTCCCACTTTGCCATAAGTGCAAGAAGGCTCGTGCGTGGAGTGGTACCTGTGTGGACTGCTACATGGCAAACCATTCTAAGCCGGTCTTTGTTCGGGGTGACTGGCGTATGCCTGATATGCACAACATTCGCCAAGGCTACTATATGGAGGAAGAGCACTACGCACGAGCACACCGTGCGGAGCGTGAAAGGCGTGAGGAATTTTCCTAGACCCCTGTGTCTTATAGTGCCACTGAAAATTGAACTTTAGAAACTGTATTTTTTATCTTAAACGATGTCTCGCTATACATTCTTGACCTACAGAAAATACGGGCATCTTCTAAAAGACTTCTTTGTAAATCTGAAGTCCATTTTCAAAAACGAAGCCTATGGGGGTCTGTATCAGATATACATGCTCACTGAATTCAAGAGGGATTATCCTTTAGTAGAAATCCCTCATACCGCCGTTGCTGTTCTGTGGTTATCCTTCCTATACGACACCATTGACGGTAAGCAGACACTGGTACGCTATTGCTTCCTAGATGCATCCGGTTACAGAGTACCCGATAATTCTGTAAGGCAATTCAACGATTGCGTGGATGCTTGGCTGGAGAGGGTCTATGCTCTGCACGAAATAGCTTCTAAAAAAAATTGAAATGCTTGAGGCCCTATAGAATTTTTACCCCTGAAGAAGCAAGATGCCCACCAAATACCTTTCGTCTGACCCCGTCACGCATCTCTTTGACCAGCTCCCCACGGACATGATCTACTACGAGATCTTCCCCTACCTGGACTACAACTCGCGGGTGACGACCAATCTGCTTCTGCCTTTGCAGGACCGACTCCGCACCCCTCTGCGCAAAGATGCGGTCCTGGAGTTCACAATGCGCTTTGGCAGCACCATCATTACTTCCTTGATCAAGAAGCAGGCAAATGCAGGAAACCCTATCGCACGCAACCGCCTGAGCCTGAAAATCTGGCGCACGGTACCCTTGTTCCCTGAACTCTTTCAATACAATCACAGGTTCCGTGGGGTTATCGCTGCGAAGGCCGCAGAGTTTTGCGACCCATCCACTTACGAATCGACGCAGGTATCCACCTACACGAGGAAAACGCTGAAAGAACTCTGTCAGGCATTCCTGCTCTCGCTTGAGACATCTTACCCCTATAAGCGCGATCTGGCCGCATCCTTCCCACGAGAGAACTGGAGCGCGGTCCGTGCCTAATGCCAGATTGCCTTTCAAGATGCCCTATATTTTTTTTTAAAATTGAAAAGGGTGCTGCCGTGGTATCATGTATCACACCGTCGCAAATGGCCGAAGAAGAAAAGTGCTCTTGCCAAACCTACTGGGACAAGGACGGCGACTACGATATCGGCCAGTACACCTGTGACCCATGTCTCCTTGCCGAGGATGCCTGCTTCTGCAACCAACAGCAGCGCTGCCACCTCTGTGACATTCGCACGCCCCCAGAGCCCACAGCCACGGACAAGGAGCACGCCGACACAAACCTCGCAGGGGCACGCGACCTTTTCCGAAAGGAGCACGCCGACTGGCATGCCCAGAATGAGGCCGGCACGCTAGAGGAGGACCCCTACTACTGCTTGGTGGCCACCTGGGGCGCCCAATCTCCCTGGGCCAAGGACTGCTCGTGCAGGAAGTGCATCTTCAGCGGGAGTGCCGAGTTGGACTTCACTATTATGCGCGACCGCCAGCGCCTCCGTGAGGGAGTTGGTGTAGGCGAAAACCACGACTACTACGAGATGGCGCACTGGTACGAGAGCTGGGCTGCCAAGACCCCCCTGCACCTTGATCCCTCCGCTTGGCGTTTCCATGACACGCTGCGCTTGAGCTGGGCCGCGCGGAAACTAAAGGGAGTCTAGCCGCTGGAACCTAAAGGGGGTTCAAAAAATTGAATGCAAACAGACACACGACAGATAGCGTCCTTCCGAGGGCCAATACGGAGTAGCATAGAGGAATTGCGCTGGGCTCATACACCCCGGGTAAGTGCCACCCAGAAGTCGGTAGATCGAAACTACCCTCCGTAATTTTTTTTGTAAAATTGAAATCGGGCTTGGTCCATATGTATATTACCCCCTTGCAAGTGAACGCAAGATGACCAGCCAAATCAACTGGTACGAGAACGCTGCATTTGACGCGCCCGAGCTCAACTCTCCCCAGCCCTGCGTTCATGGCGCCGGCTGCGTCTACACCGTGAAGGACGCCCAGGGAAACTCCGTGCCTGGCTGCTGCCGCTTCGTGCACCCTGGCGAGGAAGGCAACGGCCGCCGCCTCTTCCCCGAGCGCACGGTGCGTGATACGCTGCGCGACGGTGTGGGCAAGATCGTGCAGCCGGCATGCGTCCGCCTCACGGGCCGCGCGGGCTTCTACGAACGCCGCCGCCTCCGTCTTTCCTGGCAGGAGTGGTGCGCAAAGCAGGGCATTCCCTTCACGCCGAACAAGCCTGGAGAGCGCCACGAGCCCGTGATGCGCGTGACCCTGGGTTCAAAGAGCAAGGGCAAGGGAACCACAGAGGTGGTTGCAGGGGTGAAGTCCTGCCCGGTGAACTACTTCCGCGACGCAGACGGCAATGACTACCTCACGGCCGGCACGCAGATAACGCGCTTGACGCCAGAGGAGGTGGTACGGTTTGGCCTGCGCATTGCAGACAAGCCCGTCAGCGCGGTGCCGTCGGCGAACAAGGAGTCTTGGCCCGTGTTCCCGCCCAAGGTGACCGCTAGTGGGAAGGAGTGGAAGGCCCCTGGATCTGGCTCAAATGATGAGGACTGCGACTACGGGGATGACCTCTGCGACCACTGCGGAAAGACTGTGAATGAGTGTCCCGAGCAGGGTGACCACAGCGCTGAGATTCGCGAGTTGGTGCAGTCGGCCATGTGGTAAGGGAAAGGGTTGAGGGTTAAGGGTTGCGGTTTTGAGGGTTCCAGTTTAATGGTTCCGCTTTAACGGAATCATTTTTTTTGAAAATTGAACATAATAACGGGTTTATTCATAGGCAGCATGAATATCTCATTCAACGCAACTCCCGCACTAAGAGGCATCTCTAACTCTACTGGATGTCTAATTAAGATTAGGGGCTGGTGTGAATTTTCAGATAGTGAGCAGACTGCCATCATTCTTGGTTTCATCTTGCTCTTCTTGGTGGGCTGTTGTTGTTACTGCGCCTCTGTAAAGGAAGAAAGGTCAAACATTTACAGGTAATATACCATATCTAATTTTTTACTAAAATTGAATGGGCGACTAGATACAAGTTCCAGTACAACTACCATGGGCCAATACTACTACGCCATCATTCTCGATGCCGCAGCAAAGATTCTTGTCTGGATGAACGCTGCTGCCTACGGGTCAGGCGTCAAGTTGACGGAGCATTCCTATTTGGACAATCCGTTCGTGAATACCTTTGAGTTCTCCTTGACCCCTTCAGGCCCTTATCACAAGAGTCGCGTGGTGTGGGCGGGGGACTACGCGGACAAGGAGCCAGGGCAAGATAAGAATCTCCACGAGCAGTGTGACGAGTACAAGTTAATCCGCCCAGACGTGAAAAGCACTACCAAATATCGCTTTGTTGTGAATCACACGAAAAAGCAATATGCTGACAAGAGCAAGTGGGAGATGCACCCCCTGCCTCTGCTAACGGCAGAGGGGAATGGCCGCGGTGGAGGAGATATTCATGATGCTCCACCGGTGATTGGCTCATGGGCACGAGACGTGATTTCCGTGGAGGAAACTCTGGCCGAGGCCGAGGGGTTTCAAGAGGTGGTCTACCAGTGATTCTTCTTGATTGTATTAGTATCGCCAAATGGCTAAGTTAAGTACCGTGGAGTACTTAATTTTTTTTAAAATTGAACGTATTACTTGCTATCAATACAGTATCACCACCATGAGCCAACAACTCAAGTTATCCGCCGTGCCCATCCGCACCGTCATGTTCAGACCCATCTGCGCCTACTGCGGGAACCCCGAGCACCACTACGCCCATTGCGATTATCGGCTTGCCATTCTTGCATGTACTGACCCCGAGCACAAGGCATGGGCAAACCGCGACGCGAAGGCCTGGCTCGGCAGAAACAAATGTGTCAATCACACGGACTACAAGCAAGATCCGCTGTTCCAAAGCACCGATCTTCTGTCCCGTTGCGTTCCAGTTCGGCGCAGCAGCGGCGAGATTGAGATTGACGGCTGGAGGATCTTCTTAGTCTCCTCTGCTTCCTCCCTGATTAGGTTCCGCGAGGATGATGGGCTCTGGGTAATCCCAGTCATCAAATCTGAGGATGACATCCAAAAGCATATTCCCGTTCGCGATCTCAAGATGTCTCTCACCGAGGACAAGCATGGGCTTGTGGATGCATTTGAGGCCAAGTTGATCAGAGGCTTCTACATCCCTGAAATGCAGGCCTACGAGGAGGCACTGGAGTCGCAGAAGGAAATGGAGAAGCCCAGCGCGGGCGCGCTTCTGCCACAGACCGACGACTACATCGTGCCTGCATTACACCGCGATTATGGGGTGTGTCGCGTGTTCCTACCTCCGTCGCCTGCACCCTCTGCGTCAGATCCTGCGCCTCCGCCACCTCTGGACTTTCTCCCGAAACCCTCTGACATGTAAGGAGCATCCAGACTACATATAATACCTATTTTTTTGAAAAAATTGAGCGCTCATATATTTCCCTGGTATAGTACACCCCATTTCAACATGGACGCAAACTTGCAGCAAGAGTTTACTACCGCCATCACCGCCATTGAGAAGATCCGCGCGACCTTAGAGGCCCGAGAGCACCAAGCGGAGGAGGCGCCCTCTGCTATCCTGGACGACTCCGCCTCCGCCCTCTGCACCTGCGACACCTGTGGCATTGAGATAGCAGGCGAGGAGGCTCTGTTCAGGATTGCAGAAGGCCTCTGCTACATCTGCGCCGAACACTTTGAGGACTCCCTGAAATACTACACCGAGGAGTTTGCGCACGCCTCGGCCCACGGGAAGGACGCGCTTCGCCTCTTGATCTTGCGCCAGCGGGCGGACAACTGCCGCGACACCGTCGCCGCCGCCGCCGGCTCCTACGACGGTGAACTTGAGGCGCACGAGGCAAGTGTAGAGGGGAAGATGCTAGATAAGCGCGCTGCAGAGTGCCTGGCCCGCCTCCCGCCCTCCTTTGCGCCCTGGTGGAAGGACACCTGGACCCATGAGAAGTGGTGCCAGATAGAGTGGGCGCGAGAGACGACGGGCTGGGCGCTTGTGTCAAAGGACACTCCCATCGTGCAGCGTCTCGCCGCGATGTTCCTCACCGAGCAGGCCACGGTGCGCAGGCTCAGGTCTAAGCAGGCAGAGGAGCTTCAAGCCCTCGAGGAGCGCCTCCAAGGCGAGATGAAGCGGAAGCTGGAGGAGATCAAAGCCAAGCACGAGGAGATGCTGGGGAATATTGAGCGCGCGCGCTGCGAGGACATGGAGGCCGTGGAGAAGCGGCACCAGGAGTTGCGGATGCAGGAAAACGCTAAATATGCGAAGTGCCTGGCTCCCCTCATTGACATCAGGGACAAGATGCGCGCGGAGTGCGACAAGAAGTGCGGGGAGCACGACCGCCGCGGCTACGCCATGGGCTACGCCTTTGCAGACCAAAAGTGGAACCCGCTGTACAAGGCGGTTTGCGAAGAGCTTGAGCTTGTGCGCAAGGAGAGTGATAATCATCAGGCGGGCTACATCCGCCTCTTCGGGGAGCGCGACGAACTCGTCGTTAAAGAGGCTGGCCTGATGCACGAGCTTGACGAGAGGGCAGAGGCGAACGAGAAGCTTGAGGCCCAGATTGAGGCGCTTCGCATGGAACTCGCCTCGGCCAAGGGCAACCTGGAGGGGACGGAGGTGGCGTACGACGAGGCGTTCATCTCCTCCAGGCAGGTGGTAGAGGGGCTTCGCAAGGAGCTTACCTCCACCAAGACGGAACTGATTCGGGCACAGGATTCGGCCACGCAGCTCTTCCAGGCCATGCGTGGAGACCTTGAGAGGCTGAACGCGGAGAACAAGGGGTTGCGGGAGCAAATCGAAGAGGACAAGAAGATGGTTCAGCGCCACCTGAAGGAGATCGCCAAGGAAAACGCCGAGATGACGGCCTGGGAGAAAAAGGAGATCGAGCGGCTACGGGAGGAGAACAAGGATCTGCAGAAGAAGCACGCGGAGTTGCTTCAGCTCGTGAACCCTACCATAAAGCTCATGAAATCCAACCCTGAGCTATTTGGAGGGGAGGCCCGTGGCACTTCATCGCCCCGCCCCCCACCCATCATCCGCCTCAAGGAGGAGATCAAAGAGGAGGACAAGGAGAGGGCGCTGAATTTCCTGAGGCCCCTGCTTGCCCCTTCGCGGCCCTGCCTCTTGGTAGAGGGGCCTTCCACGGCCTTGCCTGGCCTGGAGGAAGCGGAGCCCTCCACGGAGGGCATGTGTAAGGCTCTCACGCAGGAGCAATACAAGGAGATGTTTGGTGCGGACCTTCTGCCTCCCATTGTACCCGATGAGCCCAAGGTGTGCGGGACGGCCGGCTGCATTGATTGCCCTCCTCTTGAGTCTGTGGCTGCGCCTGTGCCTGTGCCTGTGCCTGAGACGGTACGCGTCTGCTGTGTGGGCTGCGGAAAGCCGAAGCCCGACTACAACCACCCCAACTGGCCTTCACCGATCACCAAGCGCTTCGCCAAGCACCTTGCAAAGCACTCGGGCAATACTGACCCCAAGAGCATTAAAACCCACGAGGACGCGCTGGAATACATTGCGAAACGGGGGAACATCAGCGTGGAGACCCTGCTGCAGTGGACTATGAAGCACTTCCAATCGTTTTCCCAGCCGTGGACATTGGTTGAGGGACCCAGCAAGTTCGACATGGGCACGGCCCCCGCAACGTGGTGGCGCTAAACAAAAAATAAGAGGGGAGGGCTGGGGCAATCAACGATCATTTTTTTAGTAGCAGATGGTCTCAGCAGGTGCGTCTTCAATCACTCTTACTTTATAAAGTAATGAGCTGTGCTCGTTTCCTTCCGCGTCGCTTACGTAGCATGAGAAGTCCCATCTCACAAAGGTGACCTTTCCCACGCACTTTAAGAAGCGTTCGCCAGTCCAAGAATTCCACTCGTAGCATTCCACAGTGGCCCCCTTCTTGATGTGCGCATAGCTCAGCCACTTTGCATCAATCTCTTCCTCGTATTTCTTGAGCTGTGCATCCCAGATCGCCCGTTTTTCGTCATCTCCAGGCTCTGGCGCGCGGTACTCAAGAGTCGCCCAGCCCTTCCCAGTAAAGATTGCGGGGTCTTTCCACTCACGGAGATTGGGTGTGCGGCCCTCGTACACCCTGAAATCTGGCGCATTGGTTCCCTCATAATAGACACCATCGCGCCGAATCAAGTAGGACCCTGGTTCCAAGACATCCAAGATGAGAACGGAGAACTTGTTCCCAAGAGATGTCGTGTAGATTGCACTATCGCCGACTTTTAGCATGCTGTAGGTAATAAAAATAGTGTTACCCGCTAATTTCAATTTTTTTAGTCATTGAACAGGGGTGGAACGGAAGGCCTCGGTAATCACGCGCTTAATCGCCTCAATCTGCTCCTTGTTCATCATGGGCTCCGAATCCAGATCACCCTTTTCGCGGCAAGGGCCCTCAAAGATGGCCTCGCCATTATAGACGGCGCGAAAGAAGCCAGAGTAGGTTTTACGCTGGAAGGAAGGTGGTACCCAGTGCCGGCAGAACTTGATAGGGCAGCGGAATCTGGCGTTGGTCTTATCTGGGCTGCGCGGCCCACACACAGGATATGCGGGTAAGTCTAGATTCTCACGCGGGTCAATGTGGGCGCGCGGGGTATCCTCGTGTGTTCCACAGAATATACAGTTCCCGCTGGAGTCGCGCATGGCCTCTCGGCTCTTATCTAATTTCCAGGCATCCACGTCTTTGCCTCGGAAGTAGAGGGTGCACGCAATCTGGGCCTCTTTGCCTGGAGGAGCAAAGGGCTCACGGTGTTTACTATATGTGAAGCATTCAAGCGAAGCGAATATCCCTTCTGCCGACAGGCTGGAAAGAGCGCACTCAATCTTATTCCAAACCTCTGCGTTCTTTATTCTCCACTCCTCTTGCTGTGGTTTCGTGATAGACATGGTTTCCACTGTGGCTGTGCTTACGGTTATACTATGTACTATTTCAATTTTATTCAAAAAATCAAAATATGCAGTCTGTTCTAGAAATCTAAGTATATCATTCCTCATCACTGACGTAGAATGAGGGTGACTTGGGCTTGGTGTTGGCCTCTGCTGCCGCGAGTTGAGCCTTCAGCATGGCGACCTCTTCCTTCAGCGCCTCCAGCTCTTTCATCTGGGAGATCACAGAATAGGGGTCGGTGCTCGCCCTAGAATTCCATGTAAAGGAAGATATATAGATTGCGTTGCCCGTGGGAATGCCTGCAGTCGTGGCCATATCAATTGCCTCTTCAAGTTCATGCTTTTGTTCGTACGTGCAGCGCCAATAACCCGTTGGTCGCTGCTTAATCGCCTTATTTGCCAAGTAGGTGAGCGGATCCATGGGCCCTTCAAAACCACAGTCAATCACTGCATTCAGAGCAATACGAATGCGCATCAGCGCATACCACAAGAACTCACCCATCTGGTGTGTGCACCAGCGAGGAATCCGGTTGCCCCAGTCACAGTGAATGCAATACCGGTAGGTCATACCAAGTGAAAGCGCCTGAATAAAGTCTGCAACCAATTTTTCCGTATCCTCTGCAAGCACAATGCCCGCAGACTTCATCTCCTCTAAAGGCAAGGGTGCCTTTGCACGCGTTGCAGGCTGAAAGATGCAGACCTGAAACCCCTGCTTTTTTGCTTCCAGGGCCGCCGCCGCTACTTCGTACCCCACGAACAAGAGGTGGGTGGTCCCATTTGACCGAAGGCGTTCTTGAAGAGCTGGTCCGAATATACCGGGTTCCTCAATTATCCAGCCTGTCTCGGTAGAAGCGTGAAACGCGGCAAACTCCGCGAAAGGCTCTGCCACTTTACCCTCTTTCAAAGTAAAGATGCCGAGATATTTCTGTGTGCTGTGCTTCCAGATGGCCTTTTCAAGCCCACGGATGTCCTTGATCAGGGCATTGGAATCTGGGCTTTCTGGGCTTTCTGTAATGTCCGCGTAGATGACGGCAAGAGGTGTATTGCTGCAAAACATGGTGGTACTATTACTTACCACTAGTACGTATTCAATTTTAAAATATTAGTTAGGGCCTCTTTTGCGTGTATTAGCCATCGTACGACGTCCCTTTTGAATGCCTCTATTTCTTTTCCTTAATTGCTTTCTTGAGGTACCGGGTAGGGCAGCGGCATCACGTTGGCCACCTCTGCCAACATAACGCCGGCGGGGGATATCGCGCACATGTATGCTCTGTAGCCAACCGGGCGCCGCATGGCCGTTATCCACTCCTTCTAAAAACACCCCTAATAATAAACACCCAATACCTACATAGAGTATAGACAACAGTCCTACCATTAATAATTCTGCAGCAGGGGGGAGTTTACCAGCTGGATCCGCACGTTGTTGTTCCTGCAGACCTGCAACAAGTGTTTGCGCATATGCTTTTATTTGCCGTTTAATAAATGCGCACCACGGTGATTTAAACATATGGTCTTTACACGCACTTGTGTAGCTAGTTACCATCTTATCCAGTTTTTGACTAGGTGTAAGATTGTGATTATCTGATACTTTAAAACCGTCTGGTATTACTGCTTGGTCAAGATCTGGTTCTTGGATATATTTGGCGTAACCTTGAAATACATCGTAAAAAGAGTTTATAGCCACATCGCGTCCAAATGTATCTGTAGCGTGATATAAACTAAGTATTCTAAGAATTTTAGAATTACTATCTGGTGTTGGCCTACATGTGGGCATATTTACAGGGGTGCGTCCTACATCAGCTCCTCCGCGTGCCGCCAGTTGTCCCGCAGTCATTGGTAATTCAGGTAATACTGGGTACGCACTAGGATTAAATGCAGGGGCTTGATATGATGGGGGTTGATAAGAGGGTTGATATGCCGGGCGTTGATAAGAGGGTTGATATGATGGAGGTTGATATGGGGGGTGATATGACATTATTATCTAAATAATGTCAATAAAAAATAGTGTAATACACTCTGCAATTTAAACACCAGCAAATCTAAATGGGCGCGGGATTGAAAGATGGGAGCTTACCCTCTGCAAGCATCCGCTTGTGGACCACATCGGACCAAATTGGGAGGCTGTTCAGCTGCGCGTCAAACCATCTCCACCACGCCTCCTTTTCTATCGGCGTTTTGCAGCGCGTGGGCCAGAATGTACGAACGGAAGGGTCACACTTGCGCCATCCGCAAGCATGTCCGTGGATGCCACCTTCCCAGCCGTTGTTCATAAAGACCCTCCACACATCTTTTTCTCCCTTGGCGTATTTGGTTGCAACCCCATCACCCAACTCGGCGCTCTCAGTAGCACCGGTTTTGGCGTCATGTCCTCTGCACATACTAGAGTGCGGCTTCTGCTGAATGCGCCACCCCGTCTCCTCTCTACAGTCAGGGTCACCGGTCTTTGGCCCCCCAGGCTCGTTTGAATTCCGCTGGACCGTAAAGTCCTCCGCCTGGAGTTCAGCCCAGACATCGGGCGGCAGCATTGCAAGGTTGACGCAGATCTGGCTCTGAACAGTGCCCATTTTGCCTGTTTTGGTACACTATTTATGCTAAGGGTTGAGTTCAATTTTAAAAAAATATATATGAAATTAACTAGCCCACTGTATTGAGCTCTAGACGCCTAGGTCCAACTCGGCTGGAAACTCTGCTTGGGGTAATCCTCCTTTGAGCAGGGCGTCGGCGGCTCGTTCCCCTCAAGCATCTCGCGCCAGTCCTCCGGTGCCGTCCAGTAGCCGATTACGGCGTTAGCCGACCTCCACCAGCGAGTAGCCTCCTTTTTTGCCTCGGCCTCCTTCTTCTTGTGTGCCTCGGGGTTAATAGATTTCAACCAGAGCGCCAGCTCCTCCTTCTTCTTCTCGGCAGCCTTCTCGGCCTCAGACTTCATCTGCTTCTCCTCTGCAGGCTTCTCCTCTGCAGGCTTCTCCTCTGCAGGCTTCTCCTCTGCAGGCTTCTCCTCTGCAGGCTTCTCCTCTGCAGGCTTCTCCTCTGCGGGCTTCTCCTCTGCAGGCTTCTCCTCTGCGGGCTTCTCCTCTGCAACCTTCTTCTTCGCATCAGCCTCGGTAAACTCCGCATCGTTCTCGCCAATGGCCACGCCGCCACACTTCTCCATCAAGCGCGCGGCAAAGGGGCTGTTCGGAGAGCAACGCAGCAGACCGCTCCAACTGGTGTAGGCAGGCTGAGAAGGGATCTCATTGCCGACCCGAGGAAGCATGCGACCCTTTGACCCCGGGTCCTCAGTCTGAAACTCCTGGTAGGCGACCCCCTTAACCTTGAAGGTCTCCATCTTCTTCTTGGTATCAGACTCAAAGGCCCCCAGCGCCGTACGCGTGCGTGCATCACTCTGGTTGTTCATTACCTGCATGTTTGGTGTAAATACTGTCGCTGGGGTCATCACATTCAATTTTTTTGGGCTTTGTACTATCACGGCCCATAAAAATTGAGTAATATACCCTTGTATATTGTAAAACAGTCCATATAGATGAATGCCTTAGATGAAACTGTTGTCACCCAAGATAAGGCTATTGTAGAACCAGTAGAAGAACCTTTACCAAGGCTACAAGTCACCAAAATTGTCTTTGATTGGGATGACACATTTATGCCAACAAGTTGGCTAGATAAAATAAAGCATTCACCGGACCAGGAAGGCCTACAAGATCTCGCTCACCTATCAAAGGTTGCAATTTCAGTTATTACACAGGCAAAACTATATGGGCTAGTAATTATTGTGACAAATGCAGATGAAGGATGGGTTCATCACAGTTGTTCCCAACATATGCCAAATTTAAAACCACATCTTGCTGGAATACCCATTATATCAGCACAAGAAAAATATAGTTTGTTGTATCCAGATCCCCGTCAATGGAAAATAGCAGCCTTCCGAGATGAACTTTTGCCTGATTTACTACCTTACACCAGCCTGAATGTGGTGAGTATTGGTGATGGTATTCCTGAGTTTACCGCTATTAACTATTTAAAAAATCTTATAAAGCCCTATCTTAACATAAATCTTATTACGAAGGGTATTAAATTATTGGAGAAACCAGAACCCGATATGCTCAGACAACAGCTGGAGATTATATATACGGATATGAAGGCTATTGTTGAACTTCCAGAAAGTATGAATCAGTTCATGAAACTTGGTGGTACAGTGGAGTAATATATAATAAAATTGAACTACGCCTTTTATATGTTAGAAAGTAACACGCGCACCATGAATGTCCTCACGAATCAATCCGCGGTAGAGTCCCTCTCCAGCGAAGGCTACTTTGTGACAATTTACAGCGAGGGTGAACAGAAGAACACTCTTGTGGTTGACTGTCGCATGTTCTTTACTGACACGGACGAAAGCGGTGGGCCTGCCAGCCCATTCTGTATTGGCCCAGGAGAACCGCGCCGAACTGCAGACAATAAGTGCGTGGCTTGTGACCAACACCCCCAAAGTTACGCGACGCCGTATGTTACAGGAAGAATCAAGGGCTCGGCAATTTGCCCGCTTTGCTCCTGTCAGGTGAAACGACACACTCTCAAGTCACGCCGCTTTCGTGGGATTTTCCGACTGATACGGGATGGCCCGGCAGAGATTCTGCCACCGCCTGTTGACAGAGGTAGCATAATGTGGATGACAAATGAGGACATGATTCAGGCAATCGCGGGTGTTCTCAAACCCGTGAGGGCGCTGAAAGTCACACGGATGTCCAAGCCCATAACGACGTAGGCAGGGTCTAAAATTGAATGGGCGACTTGACTGATTGGAAAGGTCGTGGGAGGCGGAAAGGATAAACAAGTGGCGTAGCTCGGCATCGCGCAGCGATGCCTTGTTAGGTTAGTTGTTTCACAACCGGCGTAGCTCAGTGGTAGAGTACCTGGCTTTTAACCAGGTAGCCGCGGGTTCGACCCCCGCCGTCGGTATTTTTTTCATAGGTAGAAGGAAATTACGGCATCTAGAATTCATTAGACATGTACCAATCCAACTGTTCATCCAATTCCTCTCTTGTTTTTTTACACTGCCTCCAGACATCCTGGCTGCTATATGGCACAAATCCATCTGGCTCACCCTTGCTACCTAAATCTCTGGCAATATCTTGGGCAACCTCTACAAAGCCGCGTAGATTCCAACTGAGCATGTGAGCCGGTTTTATGTGATTCGGATGAAAGTCTTGTTCAGGATAAATTAACGCTGGCTCAGCAAACAGATTAGCAAAATCGTGCGCGTCCAGCGTTCTCCATGAAGGGAATCGTACGAGAATATCAGAAGCTCCTTTACGGCGTATCCAGACGGTAGCCATGTTTACTTGGCAGAAATGCAGCGGCTGCGCGGCAATTTTTTAACCCCAAATTTATTCTACGGATTAGAATGATGGATTCAGCGAAACGCTGTTTTCATTTCATTGCCGAAATAATCGGCAAAGAGTTATTTTTGAAACTTTGTACAGAATATGTGGAAACTAATATGAAGAAAACAGATTGTGTTTGTGGAATGCCCAAGACACCTGTAACATATTATCACCCTTCTATCAATTATGAATGGAATATGGGGCTAGATGATATTGGTTATATACATTAGTTCAATCATGTAAGCCCTAAAAAATTGAGTGGCGAATTCGCCCTAGACTTAGTGTGCCACCCTTGTAGCGCAATGGATAACGCGTTAGGCTTCTAACCTAAAGATTGTGGGTTCGAGTCCCACCAGGGGTATTTTTTTACACTTTTTTCTTTCATTCCAAATGAAAGAAAAGAGGATAGTCAATGTATTTATGGGCGTAACCTTTACGGGGACAGCCTTTATGGCCACACCCTTTATGGGTGCATGAGGGTGATAAATAAGACCAGACCCAGAATCTGGAATATAGACTTTGCCGGACGAGCGAACTCAAACAGGGGTACTACACTATAATTCCACAGCCACATGCCAATAAACGACAGTAGCAAAATTGCTAAGACAAAGCCAAACAAAGCAGCCAGGGCCTCAGCATACGCCGGTGGGGCCTTATAGGCCTCCGCACCGCCCGGATTCGTATATCCTTCTACCGCCGCACGCATGGCTGAATTAATAAGGGTCATTTGTTTTCTACTTATCCTCTACATTTTTTTCGTAGACAAGTGCCTCCTTTACTTTTGTCGTTTTCTTCGCATCCAAGAATGCGAGCAGTTCTTTTGCGGCCGTCTCGGACTTCATGTGTTCCGCCATCAATTTTGTCATTTCCTTTTTCGGTAGCGGCGCCTTTCTAGAACTTTTCTTGTAGACTACGCGCGCATTAGACGACTTCAGATCTAGAGCGGCGATACTGTGCTTCTTCATCGTTCCCATCATAATACCTGCCATTGCCGAAGACCGCTTATCCAGTTCACTAACTTGCTCTAGAATCACGCGCTTCTGCTCCAAGAGTTTTTGCTTCTCTTCCTGAATGCGCTTCCACTGAGTAAGTAACATAGGCAAGTTCTGAAACTCCTGGTGCTCTTCTGCTGTCATTACAATTTCACTCGCATTATCGCCACTGGTACTAACGCTATGATGCGACATCTAATAGTAGATATGCCACTAAAGTTTAGGCCTAAAATTTAGTCGCTAAACCTTTACCTGGAAGGTATGCCTGCTAAGATAGCCCAAACAAATCTGGAAGCCGGTACGACTTTCATTGAGACACTCTGGTTCTCCTATGCTAGCCGAATAATAGACAAGGCCATTCATGTATATGAGTTAGATGAAGAGCAAGCTGGAGCTCTAAAAGAAAAGTTCTTGAAGCGCGGTGAGTTTGCCGTTATTCTCAAGTAAAATACAGCTTTACCCGATTCTGTACTATCCCTCTGCAGACATAACACGTTAGCGCACGCTTTGCGCAGTTACCACAGAAAGTATGCCCACACGGAGAAAATGCAATTACAACGGCCTCCATCATACACACACAACACAAGGGCTCATTCACACTCATTAGTCTCTGAGATGTTAAAATATCTCTAAGAGCCAGATATTTTTGCACAGAATTTATATAATCCCAGTACAGCTTTTCAATAGGGTGTTTCTCAAACTGTTTCTGAATATATTGCTCCATCATTGCGTTAAACCCCTCTAACTCAGGTTGTTCAACATTCATAAGTTGCGTCACCTTCTCTACAACTACATCTAGGTGGTTGCACTCATTCTGTAGAGCCTGATCCATACGAATTAGCTCATCACCCACATCCCGCATATAGTCTAGAAGGCTGCGTGTTATATTGGAAAGGCGTTGCAGTGGCTGATCTGCAGATCTCGCTGACTCCAAAGATCCAATAAAGTTGTTTATCTCTGCTAGACCAGTACCCGATAAATCTGTAACAAAGTCCTTCATAAACTGTGGAGTTGGCTTGTGGATATCATATGTTATATTTGCATTACGCCCATATTTGTGTATAAGGCTCCTAGCTACCTTGAGTGGATGATCTGTCGGCAGAGGTGTTGTAATAAACCGAATTATACGTTCTTGATGATTCTGCATTATTTCTCGGATCTTTTTTTTCCACGCCCTCGCCATTTGCGCCTTTTCATTTGCATCTGACAAGTGATATAGTGAGACATTATTCATCGTAGATGCGACTGAACCTAGGGGCCTTCCATCATTACCCTGAGCATCTGTAAAGTCTGCCGGTGCATATATAGCCCCACCCTGTACTTGGTAACCCTGATCTAACAAATTATTCGCCTCGGGTTCCATCTGAAGAATGAGGTGAATAATTACACGTTATATTGGCGCGCATATTATTCTTATAGTGTATCTAAATCTACATCTTTGTCTTCATCCGTATTTTTCTTACTAGTTACCAATGGTTTGCCGGGCTGTGTGACCATTGTGTTCGCGGTTACATTTTCCTGTTCGGTATCATCACCTTCTCCAAATTCATAGTTTTCTACAGCATCCTCTCCCAGCGCTAAAGCTCCCTTCATATCACCCTCATCAAATTTGGCAGCAATCTTTACAAGAGTATCTGTCTGAGCAAATACATAGTTAGGAATGCCATCAGCCTTCAACTGATTGTACTGCGCCTCACTGTATTTTCCGAGAACGTCACCTCGGTCAGAACGTTTCCCAGCTTCCAGCTCAGCCTTTGATACAAGACAGTCGCGTAAACTTACTAACACCACATCTCCCGCAAAAAAACGAATCTTCTTTTTAATACCCATGGCAATCTTACAAATCCGCGTCTTGTTATCCTCGCAAAAGACGCTCACATTCAGATCCCCCAGCATTCGCACGATTCGCCCGACCATCTGGTCATCCTCTTTTGTTAAAAATATTGATGCAGCATCAGTTTCATTGCCACCACCCTTTGCCTTTTTGTAGGATTTTCCTCCACGTAAGTTTGACTTCGGCATCACTTCTACCTATATATCTAGGCGCAGGTTTAAACCCAGTCTGCTTGGGGCACCGTGAATAGGGCGGGTGTACGTGTCTCGGCTGTCCAGAATCGGTTCTTGGGTCCGCCTAACTCCTCTTCAATCCAAGGACCCACTGCAAAGGCTAGACCTGCATGCTTTGCCCTTGCGAGAATACAATCACCTGTCTTAGTTATTTTGTCAAATACAAAGCGGCTGAAGGCGCCACCTGCACATGCGGTCATGCGATGAACGTATTCCACACCCTCCTTCAAGTCCTGCCAATCAACCGCAGTCTCAGGTGAGTAGTTCTCATAAGGGTCATCATACCAGCCCATAATAACTCCCTTATACTTGCTGGACTTCAGGTTTTCAAATACAGGACGGCCCTCGTCAAACCCAGGCTGCTGAGAGATGGCTTTCATGATAACCGCCTCGCTGCCAAAGAAGCTGTGCTTTACCACCGGCTCAGTGAAGCCGTGACCCAGGCAGACCGTCAAGATGCCCCCAATATCCACCACGTGGCCGCTTTCCAGGATCAGATTATAGACTTGCTGCACGGGGAGATCCTCAATGGTACCGATGTCGGCAGGGAAACTCCATCCCTCTCCGCACTTTACCGGATGCCACGGCGTAATGAGACAGCCACCCAGGCGCACCATAGGCTGCGCAGCCTGCTTTGTGCCCATCTTTAGGGCGTATTTTACGACTGCAGGCCCGCTAATCGTCCAGACGAGGTCGCCCTTGCGCACATCCTCAATTGGCTTCACAGAGCCATCAGCCATCTTGATAGGGCAACCGGCAGCCCAGCAGCCCGCGCCAGGAGTCGTAAGATAGGCCATGGGCGACGCAAAGTGCGGATCTGGGCTGAAGCGGCTTGAGATTACTGCCCTGCCCCCTCCGCCTCCGCTAGCAGGAGCAGCATTCATTAGCGGAGCCGCCTGCGTTGCACCTCGTGACTGCATTGCACCCCTTGAGATATACTGCTCCTTTTTGGTGCCCGTCGGCTCAAACGGAACCACCTTTCCAAAGATGTGGTCGCCAAGTGTTTGAATTGTCTCAAAGTTCTTGGAGCCATAGCCCTGCAGGCCACCGTCCTTAAAATTCATCCGCTGCTGAAGCTCATGCGCTTTCGCGTAAGCAGGGATATAGTGCTGCCCCCACCGCATCCAGGGGGACTCGTGCCCTCTAGTGGCAATCTTCTGAGTTCCAAGGATAACCTGCCCCCCCTCCTTGATCTCAGCCATCAGTGGCTCTGCGGGAGTGCCCCGGTACTTCTCGCGGAGACCCCTGATAGGCTCAAGGCTCCCATCTGCTACGACGACCTCCTTCAGCGCAGCTACGAGCTCGTAGCGCGCCATATCCGTAATCGGGATCGCCTCCACCTGCACAGGTACCGCTGTCTGCTCACCCATCGTGACGGAAGTCACAGTGCCACCCATAAGAGGCAGCGTGAAGGTGCGAGGCTGGCCAAACTGAATGGTACCCGTACTCAGAGTGGCAATGGCGCCGTCTTGGAAGTGGACCTTCACAGTCTTGGGCTTTGCAGCCGATGAGAGGTGTGTAGCCGTCCAGTTAATAAAGGCCGTGGCAACCATGGAGAAGTCGGGGCAGAACACATATGCCCCGCCGCTGATATTGGAGATCTCAATCAGCAATTTGCTATCAATGTTGTAGCCAAAGCCAAAGGTGCTGAGGTTGTAAAGGGACGGCTTGCCATAGAGGCGGAACATCTCAATCACGCCGCGCCCCGGATTCATGTTGGACATCCCGTCGGTGAGAAGGGTGCCCACAATGTTGCTCCCAGCAAACTCCGGTGCAGACGCCACGCGATCCATGAGTTCTAGGGAGGCCCAGATATTCGTGTTTCCCTCGGGCTTGATGGGTAAAAGCAGCGCATCCAACTTCTCCTGGCCAGCCTGGTCCATGAACGTGGGTCGAAGCACAACCTTGGCCGTTGAACTGTAGGTAATGAGGCACAGCATGTCCTTGGGGCCCAGCATGCCGCTCACAGTTCGTACCGTGTGCTTGCAGAGATCCAGGATGGTGTAGTCGGCGGCACCCTTCTCCAACTCCGCACCCGAGTTCTCCCCCGTTGAGCCCGAGTTGTCAAGAAGGGCGAATAGGACAATAGGCTGGCGCTCACCCTCTGCAGGCGGCTTTACTGTCACACTCACATGATCGCGGGTGACAATCGCCTCAAGGCCCAGAGGCTGGTCAATAAAGGCTTCGGGCACAGGCTGCGGTGTCTGGGGCACAGATGCAGCCTGCGCAAGGAACCGCTCAATCTGAGACTTCAGTGCAAAGTTCGTCCGCAGAGAGTCAATACGCATTGGTGCGCGCGTGATGGGGCTGCGACCCTGGTTTCGCGGATCAGAGAGCCAGTGCACAATCGCAGCCCGCTGATAGGTCTGGTGATCGTCACCAATCACCGGGTCATCCATGGTGGTCAGCAAGATTGGGCACTCAAACTCGGGAGGGATTGGATTGGACATGTTGATGTACATAGTGCAACATGTACCCTTAGATTCAATTTTTTATTTCCAATAAAAATAAATCATGAGCACTTTATGAGTTAGTCACTTCACTGGAAACCACTTTCACTTTGAAGCCTTGCTTTTTATTTGGCGGCTTTGTCACAGGTGGTTCTGTAGGGATGTAGCGATCCTTCTTGAGGTAAATCACCTTTTTACCGTTAATTGCTGCAAATTTTTCTAAGAGTTTCTTATTCTCCTTAACACTTGTGCTGGGTAAATTGTTACTGGCAAGTGTTGCCCGTATGTTTGCTGTGTAGGCGGTAGACCCCTTATCTTCAGGAATCTCTATTACCGGCTGACATATAGTACACGTTACCTCTTTCTCTGTCTTGAAACCGTCAGACTGTACTGACTTTGCTACCTCTTTCAAGATATGATGGCAAGGTATGAGTCCAGGATTTGTATAATTAAGCGGAGTCATTTGATCTGAGAGAATACGGTTATGTATCCTCAGATCAAATGGAATAAGTTGCTCAACGTACTCAGGTATCCTTGTCTGCCAATTTGCTGTCTTGGGACATTTCAGAGTTGCGTGTCCCCGACTCTTACAACAACTACACATAAGAGAATTGGCTATGGGACAGACTGATTCATCATGTTTCTCATTGCTATGATACACGGATTTACAGGAGTCACACATAGGTTACTTTTTAGCCAGGTGAAAACCCATTCAACTTTTTTTTCGTTTGTGTTAGACCAGCGGTCTAAAATGATAATATAATTGTCTCCATACTATTAGATGGCTGCCCCTATAATAAAGTCAACACTTGCCGAAGCATTTCCAGAAAGGGCAGATTTAGTAGAGGGTAGTCCCGAATTAAAGAAAAGAGTGTACTTCAGAATATTTTACTACATTTTAGGACGTTTAGATACCATTCACGACTTTTCGTCCGAACGAACGACGGAAACCAATGATACCTGTCTTTCTCTAGGAATTAGGCCAAAAGACAGGATGTTGTTTATATTAAAGGGTATACTTCGTCGGTCGGACCCGCTTTTGAAAATGGCGGATATTTATGGAGAATTAAATACTAGGCCTGGAAAAACGTTTGAGCATAAAATGTTTTCTAGTTTTACAGATTTACTTATAATTGATGGCATTTTAGATAAGGTGGATAATGAATTATTTACTAATCTGGGGGCTGGATATACTAAACCCGAGTTTATAACAACAATAAAGGATTATTTATACAATGAAGTATATCAATTAACACCAGGTACAGTTTTACAACAAGATATTATACAAGACGGCGAAATGTACTTTAAAACTTCTAAAGATAGACTTTCATCAGCTATATTTGAAATCAATATACCAGCGGTGGTCTATACTGAAGAATGGCAAAATAATCTGATAGGTTTCATAAAAGATGCATATAGTCAATGTTTGGTGGATCCAGGCAATCTTGCGACACCACTAAAAATAGTAGAAGACGCATCAGCTTTTCCTAAATCATTATTTACAAATGCTGTACAAAATCTGAAACAATTTGTAAAATTAAATGCGCCACAGACCCATTGGGATCCTGCTGGGTTTCACAGTTTTCCAGATAAAAGAAATACGAGCCATCTCAATTTAACGCCTGATACTAAATGGGGCGCGCCATCATTTGGTTGTTCGCGTGATTTAAATGACGCTGCTACTATAAAAGCCCAATTTAATTCGCAAACTAATTACTTTCATCTTGAAGGGCCGAGTAAAAATATTTTACAGTTGGATATAATGCCATATGTTTCTCCAAGAAAATTAAATATAACAGCCGGTCCGAGTGTGAATCATCTTTTTATGCATATGGTATTAAATGCAAATTCAGACAAACTTAGGGAGGTAGTTGGTGCTGGTAGGATAGATGATCTTATTAGAAATGCTAAACGGATGATTAATTTTGCAAATAGTGCCTTAAAATCACCACAGGGATTAAAAAATATTACACTTCCGTTAAAGGAGATTCTAGATAGGGAAGATAAAGCCGCGTATTTACGTCAGCTGGAAACTTCTAAAATGTCAGGCGATCATGAAGATAAAAATGCGGCTCTTTTCAATAATGCAGTTCTTTGGTGCAGTGACGAGCCGCTATTTTGTGCATGCGTACTTGATAAAGTTCCTGCGGTATATGTCAGGCGCCCAGGACCCAGTATAATTCTCAGATTTTATGTACCGCCACCTGCTTCTGCAGAAGAAAGTCAAAGAATTAAAGTTGAAAATAATGTAAAAAAGTGTATGCATATGGCATTGGAGTACAACAAAATATTTAGAAATAGTGATTACGTCTATATACCCTTTATAGAAAGTATTAAAACTGTGATGAGCAATCCTATAATTGTTGACGGAAAAACATTTTTGGGAGATATATTAAAATATGTAATATTAAATAATTTTTTAAGTAAAGATCTTGAAAAAATAAAAAGATTGAATGAGGCCAATAATCTTTTGAGAGGGCCAGGAAAATTAGCTGGGTTATTAAATAAATATACGGAATTAGCCTATAGGGCGAACGATATAACGAATGAATCACTCACTGCCTTGGCCAAAGGTCTACAAGAGAAATTACAAAGCAAAGCAGATGGTGCAGGGCCTGAAATAACCTCTGATGATATTCGTCTATTAGACAGACAAATCCATGATCAATTAGTTGATATACCTAGAATATTGAACAAAACTACAACGGGTATTAGTAAGTTGGATTATAGTCTTTTTACAGAATCTAAAGGGGCCTCTGTGTTACCGTTATTTATATCTGGTGCTAAGGGTTGGGATATGAATACAAATGGATTATTTACATATTATAATTCGTTTATACCAGCTATTAAAGAGATTTCTTCACTATATGTGTTTATTATTAATGTCTTATATAAAAATGGGGCTGCAATAAACTTTGACAATATAGAACGTCATAACAAAATTATTATTATTAAACACCTAAGCAGAATGACTGCACTTTTACAGTCTCTAGGATTAACAGTGGTGCAAAGACAGGTGATCGTTGACAGAATTAAAAATAATGATGCTGCTAAAGAAACTGATTTGAATACTACAGTAAATGGATTATATGAAAGATTTATGGAACAATATCTGGCATTAGTACCACCAGCTTCCGCAGGTGGAGGTGGAGGTGCACAGGGCGGTGGTACATATACCCTCAAGCATCGTCGGATTAAACGTCGGTCACATTCTCATAGCAAACATTATACACATAAAAAACGTGCAAGTAAACACTCACCAATCAAAAGGGCCAGTTCTAAGAATAAAAGTCTTGTAGAAGAAATAAACGACCCCAGTGGAGCCAATGAGTCTGAGGACCCTAAAATGTCGACAGGTATTAAGGATGAAGTAAAAGAGGGTGTAGAAAAGAAAGAATCTAATATATATAGTGAAGTCTATAATTTAATTATTAAAGAGGTTTCTCATCCACCATTTAATCTTACTGATAAACAATATGCAAATCAGATTGTATATCGTATGATGATCATGGATAGTATAAATGAAATATTAGAGGAACCTGGTAAGGGCTCGCAAGAAGGAGGAGGGGACAAAGGTAAAGGTGGTGGAGGAGGTGGTGGTGGAGGGGGTGGAGGTGGTGGTGGAGCTGCAGACGCACTAGTTGATGCAGAAAATAGCAGATTCTGGTATGATTTTTCAAATGATTATATTATTCCATTTATGGCTAAATTTATACACGAGACATATGATGTTCCAACATTAATTACATGTGGTATTATTGACGGAACATTCTTACCAGCACTTATGTCTCTATTAGAACGAGTATCAACAATAGATACAAGTTATACACAAGGTGACGGTAAATTTATGGTTGATGGCGCAGTAAGTGTCTTAGATTCTTTGAATAGGACAATTACAAGGGCATATGATAAAAAAGATACAGAATATATTTATGTTAGCGAGAGATGTGGCCGAGATGGCCTTGGTTTAACAAAAGTGGAACTAAAAAGAATATGGGAAGCTTTGGGTGAATTTCCCAAGGAAGAAGGTGGCAAGATTGTTGTACACCCTAACTTCTTTGAAAATATGCGAAAGTTCTTCCAATTTTTAAATACAATTTTTATTAATAACCCTATTCCCCCTGAAGACATAACTAAACCATTGATAGATTTAGATAATGCAGCCGCATACAGAGATAGCCTGCTTTCACCTGATGAAGCTACATCTATTAAATTTATACACGATAATCTAAAACTAGTACAATACAGCACTAAACTTTTTATATTTACATTTCTAGATCTATATAATGCTAGTGATACATATGAAGATAGTGCTGATGTAGATATTGTATATAATCAAGCGGCTGATACAGATATTGAAGTTGCTGGAGGTGGCGGCGGTGGTGGTGGAGGAGGTGCAAAAGGTGGCTCTCGCGGTCATACATTTAAACTTGAAAAACGTCATAAGAAGAGCGGGAAACGTCGGTGTGGTTCACCTAGACGTCTAAGTTTACGAAAAATACCTTAATCACCCGGTTATAAAATATACCCCATATATAGATGTCCGATAATACAAGAATATGTCCGTGCACAACACAGCAATATGACCCTGTTATATTTAAAAATGTAAATTTTCAGAATGCAGCAAACACCATATATGAATCAAAATCAGCTACTTTAGCCGCCTCTAGAAATGGAACTCTTGGAAATTCTGCGACGGGTAACCCGACATTCAAATCAGATTTTGAACGTATGCAGTACTTACTTGGAAGGCAAAACAGAGGCATTAGCGGAGCTGGTTGCGGCGTCCCCAAGAAGAGCTTCGCCACGTGAACTAACTAATTGCCTCGCCTCAAATTCCTTCAAGCGTGTTTGTGTAGACATTGTATGTCTTCGCAAACGCTCTTTTGTCCACTGCTGCCATTCCAACCACCAAAGCCCCCAGGCCTCCACATAGTGCTGCTCGAGTGCTAGTTTCGGATCAAATGGCATGTGTTGTACCCTATAAAAAAGGGCTTCAAAAGTCAATTTTTACTTGCGCGACCTTGCTCCCAAATTGGCCCTAAACTCTTGGAGCCACGCGTCTATCCCCGGCCGAGACAGATCCCAGACAGCCTTCTTTGTATCTTCCGAATACGTCCCAAGGGGCAACTCAGGCTGCCCAGCCGGCGCCTCATGCCGAAATGCATACATCACATTCCCCTTCATATACACTGGAATTCCCTCAATCACATCCACACCACGAACAGGCATTTTACGTACCTACTACAGGCTGGGCGTAAAATTCATTTTTTGAAGCTGGTCAATTCTAAACCTGGTCAGTCTAGAAATCCGCCTCCATACTGAAACTCATTTGTTCCTGTGACTTCCCCACCGCCGCCTTTGCGTAATTAGATACTTTCTTCTCAAAGAAGTTGTCTTTGCCTTCCAGTGAAATACGCTCCATGAACTCAAACGGGTTTGCCGCCTCATACACTTTCGGGTAACCAAGCTGCACCAGCAGTCTGTCTGCCACGAACTCAATATACTGCGTCATTAAAGTCGCGTTCATTCCAATCAACTCACACGGCAGCGCCTTCGTAATGAAATTCTTCTCAATCGTAACAGCATCCTTAATGATTTTATTTACCTGGCCCCGCTTCAGCCGGTTCTTGATCTTGCTATATAAGAGGCACGCAAAGTCCGTGTGAAGCCCCTCATCTCTTGCAATAAACTCGTTACTGGTGGTGAGACCAGGCATCAGGCCCCGTTTCTTCAGCCAAAAGATGGAGCAGAATGCACCGCTGAAGAAGATGCCCTCCACTACCGCAAACGCAATCAGACGCGTGGGGAAATCCGCCTTGCTGCTATCCAACCACTTGATCGCCCAGTCTGCCTTCTTCTGGATGGCTGGAATCGTAGTCGCCGCCTCCAGCAACTTCTGCTTCTCAGCCTTGTCACCAATATAGGTGTCAATCAACAGAGAATATGTCTCAGAATGGATCGCCTCCATGAAATTCTGGTTCGCATAAAAGTACCGCGCCTCAGGAATCTGAACCTCATTCTGGAAATTCAAAGACAGATTCTCCATGAGAATGCCGTCACTCGCCGCAAAGAATCCCAGAACATGTTTAATAAAGTGCTGGGTATTCTCGTCTAACTTCTCCCAATCCTTCATATCTTTGGTCAAATCTAACTCCTCTACAGTCCAGAAAACTGCAATGGCCTTCTTGGCCATCTCCATTATATCAGGATATTCAATGGGGAAAAGTACATGACGCCCAGGATTCGCCGTCAAAAGTGGCTCCTCTATCTTGGGTTTCACGTCAATAGCTGCAGAATTCACATCGCCTAAAATCAACGCAGGGGGCTCTATCTTAGCAACCCGGGGCTTACGACCAGGTGAACCCTTGTGTGGGGCGGATTCGGTTAAAGGGTTGGCCAGTTGTTGCTCCATTCTGGACTTGACCGAGATATTCATTCCAGAGAAACTCTGCATTTAAAGCTGCCAAATGGAAACTTTTTTACCCGCCCAATTTTTAGGCTCAGTGAAATATAGATGAAAACTGGTGGAATGATAGGAGGTGGAATTTTAGGAGAAGGTGTAGATGGTTGTATAATTACAAAACCCCTGTGGCCATGCGCTGCTGGTAAGACTTCCTATGGTAAAGAACAGGGCGGTTTTAGCGATGATGTTGTATCCAAGATTGTCAAACATGGCGATGTTGAATCTATATATTTAGAAGCCGCATCTAGAATTCTCGGTGAAGAAGATGCTATAAAGTACCTGGCTGGAATACGAGGACACTGTCGGCCGGCAAATGATGCACATCCGCCATCTCAAACTAAGATACCTGATTACGTAGAAAGTAAGAAGGCCTTGATTAAATACGTCGGCAGTGAAGGAATGGCCTGTGGGCATCTGAAAGATGACCTTTTGTCTGAAAAGGGTATTTCTAAAACCCATACTCTTATGTATATATCTCGGTACCCTATTACTCTGTATGAATGGACAAATCTGATAAAGAAACGGGGCATACAAATGCGGCTTGTTATGACTTCTATCAATAAATCCATGCCTGATTTTCTTTCCATCTTACAACGCTTTTATAAGGGAAAAACTGAACACCTCATAAATATTGACCTTCATCATAATAATATATTTGTAAGGGCGCAGGGTTCAAATATACAGTTTGGTATTGCTGATTTTGGTAGATGCATACTACGGCAATTGAATGAGCCCCTGTCTCTACCAACGTATATTAGTGAATATTTGAATACGAATCAAATACGGTACAGTATATATACCGGTTATAAACAAGTACCATTTGAAGCACGGCTTCTAGATTTTTGTTTCAAAAAGAATCTAGATAATCAAGATCCGTCTGTTATAGTGAATGAGTGGCTAAATGATATCAATAATATAGACTACGCTGAAATGCCCTATTGCAATGATATAATTGTCTTAAATATGAAAATATATGTGAAATATTTGTTAACAAAACCCCTTTTTATAGACATGGTGGAAGAATTAATAGAAATTTCTAAAAAAATGCGTTATCCTAGCAGTCTTGTAAGAAGCCTTACGCGCGATGAATTGACTGTCTTGGAATTTATAACTACGCGATACATGGCGATGTCACCAATTGTGACGATTCTAGACCAACTTCACAATATTGATTCAAGAGTAAAGTTTGAAATAAAGGAAATAACCGCAAAACGATTCAGTTCCGATAGAACCCCAGATTTAAAAGAGAAAGGCTCTGGAGTTTATTATATGGTTGAATATCTGAATCGTCTCTTAATCGCCCCCTACACTGGAAGAGGGTCATCATTGTCTGCAGCCCTTTCATCTGTAAGATCCATTGACCTTCCCACACTTTGGACTGATATAGTTTCAGGGCACTGAACCGGATCCGGTGTCGGCAAACTCGTCTCCATAGAATGAACTGTATCCAGAAATGCCTTTACCTTCGGATGAACCATAAATGCCGATGGTTTCAGATCCCATATATACAGGCAGTCTAAGGAGCGTACTCTTGAGAGGGCTACGTAAGCCTGACCGTACTCAAATGTATTATCGCCGATATCTATTAATGCACAATCCAGAGTGGCTCCTTGAGCCTTGTGGATTGTAATGGCATATGCTAGACGCAAGGGAATCTGCTCCCTTTGCAAGCCTTCCACCTCCTCACTGGCCCAAGTTGCAGGCTGAATAATAATGACCTCGCCATTGCGGAATTTGACCATGGGAAACGGATCAGGGCCCTCGCAAAACTTCTCAATCACGCCTCTAGAACCATTTACTAAACCGTGCTCCACGTCCATATTGGTGAGAAGCATTACCTGTGCTCCAACCCGCAGAGTCAACTCCGGCACGTATGAGCCACTCTTATCCATCTTCTCTGTGGCCCACTGTGACTCTTGATCAGTGGCTCTTTGAGCAAATGGCGCTGGCGAATACACCGTCTTTGCCTTAAACGTTATATCACCACCCTTACACTTTTTTAATTGCGCCATGTTGATTTCCTCCACATCGGCCCTTCTCGTAAAGAGTAGCGTCGGCTTGATTTCCAGTTTCTTCCAATCCGTATTTCGCCGCGACTCCAGAATCCGAATGGACTCCTCTGACAAACGACCCGCTCTCGCTTCTTCTAGAACCTTTAAGAATACCGGATCTGATTGTCTGTGAACCGTGCGTAGAATTACAGAATCCTCTATGGAGGTACGCCACACATTTGCCTCAAATACAAACCTGTGGTCTTCTTGGCCAGATTTGTTCACGGGAGGCAACTGATATAGATCTCCCACCAAAATCATCTGCAGACCCCCAAAGGGTTTTGTAGACTGATTTCTTCTTACACCGCGGCCAATTTCATCCAATTTATCCAGGAGTTCTGGGGTCATCATACTCACCTCGTCTATAATCAGGGCATCTGCAGCCATCCAGTTCTTCTTAGCCTTGAATGACTTCTTAATTTTTGTGATAATGGTGCTTGCAGGCTCTTTACCTAGACCAATGCCTGCCCAAGAATGCAGAGTTTTTGCACCTCGGCCGAGTAAAAGTGCTGCACAGCCCGTCATAGCCGTTAGGGCCACATCTTTTTGGTTTCTATTCAAGGCATTAACGATGCTGCGTATTACATAGGATTTCCCGGTGCCACCTGCTCCTGTCAAGAAGAACGATTTACCTGATGCGGCTAAATCCACAGCTCGTTGTTGATCTGAATCCATTTGTGCAAGCCAAGTGGGCAACAGGGCAAAGCAATTTTTATAGTATGCGCGTAAAAGTAGATAGTCGTGAGATGAACTCTGATGAATTTACTGGAACCAGTACTGCTTCTGAAATACCAGATATATCAGCTACAGCATCTGCATCGGCTACAGCATCTGCATCGGCTACAGCAAGTATGACCGTAACCACTATGAGTATTGTAGACCCTGTAGTGATTACTAGTGAAACTGCCACTGCCACTGCTACTGCCACTAGTAGTGCATCAAGCACGGCCACATCTACACATACTAGATTACCTACCATAATATGTGGCATAGATTCATCATCAGAAGGTACGTGGAAAACACATGCCGGCGCAGGTGTTTCTAACTATGCAGATAATATTAACTGTAAATCTATTATTACTGGTCCATCCGATAAACTAGTACAATTTACTGCAATATCAAAGCAACTGGAAGATTGTTGTGATCGCCTATATTTATATAATGGACCATCCACCACATCTCCGCGAATTGCAGAATTAACTGGTACAGTTCTCCAAGCCCCTTATACGTGGACCTCTACAGGAAATACCATGACCATACAATTTATTACAGATGTTTCTGTCACGTTTCAAGGTATTGTAGGCAGGCTAGAATTTGTTGACCCCCCGAGTTCATCATCTAGCCGCTCTACAGCTGCTACCGCAAGACCATCTATATCATCGCGCGCAACAGCGGCACCTACTGCAACTCCTGAGACAACACATCTGGAGACTGCATCACAAATAGAATCTGCCAGTGAAATGGGCAGTTTGGCGCAAAGTTCAAGTGCGTCAGCAAGCGGATCAGCCAGGCCATCTTCAGAACCAAGTAGTACTGCGTCTGCAAGTGAATCCAGTAGTTTGTCCGCAGCCGAATCTAGATCTGAGAATCCCTCACCCTCTCCTTCGGCCTCGGCAGCAGAAACACTATCTCAGAGTCCCTCGCCTTCTTCATCTAGTTACCCATCTAATTCTGCCTCATCCTCTTATAGTGCTCATGCCTCCTATACTGCGAGTGTAACACGCAGTATAAATCAATCACGCTCGCCTCGTCTGACTATAAGTCCTTCTGCCTTAACCTCTGGAAGGGCCACTACAACCCAGAGTCTCACTACAAGTGTGAGTCCGAGTGCCCTAGCCACACCGAAACCCAAGGGCCCCCCTCCTCCTCTACCGCCATTGGCAAACCTCAGCCTCTCAGATCTAAAAAATATATTTAATGACCTATCATCCTACGATCCAACTAAGTTACAAGGAGCCCTCAATACTCTGGGCATGGCTGCGCTAAGTAAAGCAAACGGTAGTGAATTCGGCGTGGATACCGAAGCATTTAGTCTTAAGATGAAGGCACTAGACCCCGCAGCCCCTGCGAATCTCAATATAGGTGGCACTAAAATGGCCCTCCCTCCACTCAGTTCTCTCGGCAAAGGTCTAGCAGCCTCTATGATCCAATGGACATCCAATCCCTACGCAGATCAGAGTTCCGCAGCCACAGATACTTTGCCTCTATCTCTGAATGTACTAGGATCGGACGGGTCACAACTAGATGTAAATAATCTGACGAGCCCGATTGTATTCGGCTGGACCTTGGATACATCTATACCAAAATTCCAAACCCCGCCCCTCTATATGGCAGACTGTCATAAAAATGAGCTATATGTGAAATATGACAAGATATATGAGCCGTATGATGACGCAATAATGAAAGGCTCAGGTGCATGGAATGTCCCCTGCCTTCTGGATGTCTGGAGGCCGCTGAACTGTAGTGCTGGTGACCATTATAAGATAATTGAGTGCCCCAAACCTATTCTGACTCCCAATTGTCTCTACTGGAATACAAATACGAGTAGGTGGTCTAGTGATGGTTGTACCCCGTATATTACAAATACCAGTATATTATGTTCCTGCACACATCTGACTGACTTTACATCCAGAATTGACGCGGTCGGTGAAGCAAATAGGGCCATTTTCGCCAATGCAGGCAACGTATATTCCCTGGAGGGACTTCTCAAATATGCAAACTGGTACGGCATTTTCGGAGGAATCGCTCTTGCCACTCTTTTGCTAGGTATCCTAGCTACGCGTATAGATATCTTGGCCACGAAACAGTATGTGAAACAATTGTGTCAAGATCCGGTTATTCAGACTGTCTTTGACAATGCGCCCAATTCAGCCATCTATATCTTTGATAAGAATTCTACAAAGAAGTGCAAGAAGGTGAAGCCTATTGTGGCAAAAAAGGCCCCTAGAGTGAATCTGTGCCAACGAGTCTGCCAGCAGCACAGTCGCGTGCAATTTCTATTTCGGTTTGATCCTCGCCTTGCACGTATTTTTAGACTCATGGCACTTTTCACAATCCAATACCACTCACTCTTTGTGACTGCACTCTTTTATGGATTCACCTACGGGTCTTCTATGAAATCTAGCAGTTCTTCGGATATGGCCTGGTATGAAATTGTAATTTTATCTCTTGTAACAACCGCTCTGAATGTACCCGTAATAAGCACTGTTCTTTGGGCACTCAATATAATTGGACTCCGTGAATTCAAATACAAGTTCCCACTTCTATTTGAAGAATATAGCCGCCGCGCGAGCTTTGAAAAATATGCCCTGATATATCTGGATAAGAAATCTGAGGCAACACAGGCGTCTTCCGTAAATGATTCAGCCAACAATGTACTTGATTTTGCCGATGACGACTCCCTACAGCAGCTTATCATGATGTATTTGTGTTGTAGGCCGGCGAAAGATGATGATGAAGATGATAAGGATGCACACTTGACCAGGCTCAGCAAAAAGGAACTCTTGGTCAAGATGATCAAAGTCATTAAAGCCAAATATCCTGGATGTGAAGTCTACGATTCTTTCTGGAGTTATATGCCCTGTCACACATTTGAGGGCTGGCTATTTTTATGTTGCTCGGCGGGGTGGTTGGCCTGGTGTCTCAATTATCTTCTGCTGTTTGCTGCGGCCCATGAGCGTTCTGTGGGAGAGAGTGTGATGATTAGTTATGCCACGTCTGAACTGACCACTGTGTTTTTGTCGCAGCCTATTACAATATTAGTATCGTATTTTGCCTATAAATTCATAGGAAAGTATGGGAAATATCTGCCTACATGCTTGCAGCGGCTTGTAATCCACTCTACTAAGAAAAATATTCCACCCGTCTACTTTTTCAGCAATCCCTGGGCCAGTACTGCAGAATCTGCATTTACTTCCAAATTCGCCTACAGCCTCTTTGTGCGCTGCCCCGCTCTAGCGTCCAATACAAATGAGTTGGCATATGCTCCTACAAAGGCGATCGCTCACGATATTGAAACGACGCCGCCACCATGTAAGGTGGAGCAACTCTATAGAACGACGATGGAGATTAAGGAAGATCTGCGTTTGCGTAGTGTTGCTCCTGATTCATAGGCTCTAGTGCTAGCGCTAGCGCTAGAAGTCCCATGATACAATGAATCCGATTGCCTGTGTTGCCAACCAATCAAGTGCATCCTTAAATAAATTATGATCCTCCTCATTCCAAATATCCTCATATTCTTCGTACTCGGTATCTTCCAAAATCTCAGACCACTCAGGAAACTTATCAAGAAAGTTTTCAACACTAGTTGAGTACTCGTCTGTCACTTTAGAGGTATAGAGTGATAGATGGTGTCCGCGCTGTTTTAGAAATCGCCGATATTGTTCTGGTACAAGGATGGCAGGGATATCATAGTTTTTGATATATTGATCCGTATAAAAGAAGAGTTTGCCCGTTTCGTTGCACACATTGATTCGGCAGGAAATATACAAGTCAAAGCCCATAGTTAGGTGTGATTGAATATCGTGACATAAAAATATTCAATTTTTATTAATCTAAATAAAGAATCTCGGTAGTCTCCCTAATACAGACCAAATCGGCACAGGCTCAGAATCACTCAAGTCCATGATAGCCGCTTCCACCTTTGTAAGCCGCACTTTCTTATCCAGGCCTATACGCTTCTCCTTGGTCGCCGACTCCAAGAGCGCCTTATTTACCTCCCACAGGGAACACTTTGATGCCACCATGTGCTTCTTTGCCCACGATCTTGCCCTCTCATGCAGTTTGAATGGTTCCACCCAGACATCCATTTCCGGAGCATCGACTAATTGATCTAGCCTTACTGCTTTTCCATAAAGTTGCTTGGCATCATGTGCAATTTGTTCGACATATTGATGAATCTTTTTCATAGAATCATCAAGATGTTCATCGTCGGTTTGGCATTCGGTGTCTGACATTACTACAAGCTATCTAGATCATTCGCCGGGCAATTTTCATTACGCCGCTTTAGACCCCTTTTCGTTGAGTCGTTGGGCCAGGGCGCTTATCGGGTGATGCAAGTCGGAACGTATCCACCAAATGGCCTCACTCGGATTGGATGGCTCAATGGCAACAATCCAGTGCGGGGGTACCAAGAGTGTGGTACCAGGTCTTAAAACAACCTCTATGAATTGCACCTGTGTCCAAAGGGGGTGGTGCGCAACGGTTGCCTGGCGCCAAGGAAGTCCAAGCCACCCCCCGGGCATCTTACCCTTCTGAGCACTATGAAGGAGGATACATCTGGCAGTACCCTGTGTGCAGGTAAAGGCGGTTGCCCATCCGAATGTGGGCCTCAATCCCTGATGCCCTATATGCGCCTCGGTTTTCACGGAAAATATCCATGGACTCAGATCAAACCAGCGGAGGAGTATATCTTTCTGAATTTGTCCTATTCCTAAAATCTCAGCCCACGCCATATTTTGGCTATAGGGAACTGAAATCTGGGTCTGAGCCGGATTTTGTTCGTAATCTTCCCAGACTTTCTGAGCACCCCAGAATCGCGTTTGCTTCAAAGAATTTGCCAACCAGATTTCCTGCGGCCTAACATCAGAAACTACAACTGGTTTTCTTTCTTCCCAGAGGCTCGTAAGCTGCACAGGTATCTGTACTTCCTTTATTTGACTTATACTGTATTCGGGCACACTTTGACTATAATACCACGCCACAATACACAGAATGATTACAAGGATTACTATCCATTCAATCATCTCTCCGACTCCTTACCGCTCTAAGGTAATTTTATATGTGGTGTTTTGCGCAGCACGTGGCGTGCCGCTTAACGAAGTTCGCAGACGGGTGTGCTACCTGATCCCCAAGCCCTATTTCCATACTGTGTCTGGTGTCCAGCCAGAGGTGTATCCATACACCGAGCAGCCCCATTCCAGACGCTAGGCCGGGGAGGCTCAACCGACGCCGGTGCCTTATAGCGGTCCTGCTTTGTCGTATTGTTGAACATTCTTGGCGATCTATCCCAGTTCTTCTGATCCGCCTCCGCCCTGCAAGAGTAAGTTCCAACACGCATAAGTGCCTGCGGCATAGAGAGTTCCTCAATAAAACGGGATGTATTTTTGGGTGTCCGAGGTACAAGCATTCTATCCACATACATGTCGCCATTCCGAGGAGGTTGGTATTGCTCAGGGTCGCATGTGCCCAGAGGCCGGTCTAGGCGTCTGAGCAGACTCTCCTTGTCTATGCTATTGATGTAGCGTGTTGGCGGATATTGATCTCCACCACTGGGGAACACTAGATCATCGGGTACCTGGGGTGCGGCCTGCTCAGGCGCCGAGGTCCTGTAATCCAAGCAAACCTTCGTATAGGGCCTAAAGTCCACCGGGAGTGATACAAGGCTCGTCGGAACAGTTCGGGAATAAATGCGGGTGGGATCCCAGTGCGTTGATAAGCAAACTGCAGGAAAAAACCCTCTGCTATTACCATTTGCAGGGTCTTGAAGAGCAGCAGACCCTACCGGACTACCTTTTTCCATCGGAGTTCCAAGTGGATTCAGGGGGGCTAGTGCCGATGACATCTGACATTATATAGAATTTACATTTTAGGAATTGTAGAATCATTCGTGGCCAGATCCATACTTTCCACAACTTGAATCGCCCCACTCCATTCGCATTCAGAATTATTTATGATTGCGCCTGTTACATCATACCAACTGAAGCTCAGTTTATCTAGTTTGCCAATCGGGGGATTGAACATGACTGGGTTCTGTACCAACGTCGTGGCATATGTTCCAAAATTATTGAGCATCAACTTACAGTTATAGAGTCGTGATTCAGCCTGTGTATCATGCGAAACAGAGAAATCTTCTTGTCTGCTTATATCCAAGCGATTCATATTATATTCGTCATTCATTTTCATATAAATATAGTCATCTAGAATCTTGAAAAATGATCCAGCCCGTTGTATGGTGTTAAATGGTGTATCTGTTTGTGCAAATCCTAGATTATAACCAATACTATATTCTTCTATTGTGCGATTGGATGCTTGCGCAATTGTTGAGAATGGCAATTTAAATTCCAGTGGATCAGTTACACGTTCTCTACCCGCCACATATGCTGGTAATATGTTTTGTAAATCACCTGTTATAAGATTGCTTTGCCCTTCTAAGACTTTACTCAAAATACTCGTAATGGTAGGAGCATTTGAGTTGATTATATCTGAAATACCCTTGTACTTCTGTAGGAAACTGCCAAAGCCCGTAGTAGTAATATTGGAGCCCGAATATCCAGGCAGACCTGTACCGCCATATGTGCGGGTTGTAGCGAATGTAGATGTAAATATGCCAAGAACTGTTAGATACTCAGCGTTAACGTTTGAATTACCCTGTAGTGTTAGTACCTCATTACTCAAGTCCTTTATACTTATATACCCAAAGTCATAACGGCCTGGCAAATAGAAACGAACCAGAGTTTTGAATGTCTCAGAAGGGGAATAGGCCCTTATTGCCAGATAATTGAAGCTATCTGCATTTGCATTATTAAAATTGGTTGATTCAGGCATATTGATATTATCTATGAATGAATTGAAGAAGTAGCCTGAAAATTTCGTATCGGAGTATGCAAAATTGCTGGACTTTTCTAGACCGAATTGGCCATCTATGTCACGTTTAAGAGTAGAAAAGTTTCTATAGAAAAACATCTGTGTCCTAGAGTACGAAGGATAGGTTGCGAGATCAGTAGTATTTGTGATTGGATTAATACCTAGCGCGGTTTGCCTCAATGTAATTTTGTGTGTCGGATAGAATATTTGATTCGCGAAGTTTGTTACTATACTGAAGTCATAGGGGGAAGTAAGGCGAACACCGTAAATGGTTGATAGATTTTGCGTACCCTGTAAATGCCACATATTTGTATATCGTGACACAAAGAAGTCATAAAAGGGGTTTTGAATACCACTATTATACTGTGATAGTATATGTGAGGGACTGGCGAACTTCAGCGGTGAGTTAGAAAAGGGTTGTTGAAAGATCTGAATCGTGCATATATTTTCATACATACCAGACCCACCCAGGCGATCCGCAGCATATAAGTAGCCATAGACATCGGTCAGTGTTTTGCCAACATTGGATGCCTTGAGGGGTGAATTAGGAGAATAGTTATTATAATAGTTATTTGATCCAACGGTATAATTCAAAACGGGATTGAATGGATTTGAACTAGACAAGTTAAATCCAAATTGTGTAACGGCCATTACAGATGTGCTTGGATTTGCAGCGTTGAAATTTTCATATGTAACTGTTCCTATTATATTACTCGCTGCATTTGATAAACTGGTTATATTTGTCTGGTTTACTTGTACCATGGTAGATGTCATGGAAATCTTTGTCATATGAATTGTGCTTATATTTGCAATATTTGAGTTCTGATAGGTGTAGAGATATATAAGCTGTCCCTGGAAATCATTTATCATTTGTATGGGCGCATTCACTGTTGCGCCATTTATGGTTACAGGGGATGTAAAAACTTTATAGTTGAAGAGATCAGTCTTACCCTCTATCGCCGATCCCATCGTATATGGTTGCACGGATAAATTGCTATTTAGATATAGTGCCTCAAATTGTCTTACAAAATAGGACTCTGGGAACTGCGTAGCCTTGAGCCAATTGGATCCGTAATTTAACGCGTCAGCCTGCGTAGGTTTATATGCCATTAAATCTTTTACTACATATTTTCCAGTGCTCAATGACTGTTCTAGAACCAGGCCATAGAATGCTTCTACAATATCGGTACTCCGTGTAATTGAACTGAGAGTTTGTGGTGGTGCTAAACTCGGCCCCGTATCAAAACCAATATAGCTGACATTTGTTAAGAATGGATTTGCCCAGTAACCGAAGCGGGGTAGGCCGCCAAATACTCTGGATAGAGGCGATGTAATAGAATCAACGTGAGGATTGGTTAGGTTCGCCAGTTGTCTTAGATAATCTAGGAGACAATAGAGTTCCGTAAATTCTATATATTTGGAATCAGTGTAGACAGTATTTGTTAAGAAATTATTATGTAATTCAAAGGCAATCTGAATACCAGCAATAATTGTGTTAGCCATACTCGTATTACCACCAAAATAACTGATTACATTTGTGAATTGATCCTGTATTGCAAAATACACAACTGAGGGCATATTTACAAAGTCTGTAGTAGGTTTTATGGGTGTGAGTGAATTTGCGGCCATGGTTGTAGGATTGAGACTTGTGCCTGTGAGTAGTAAATAGGATCTGAACCAGACCCAGTTATAATTGGAAAAAGCGCTGTATTGTATAGGGTCTTTATAGGCACTGAAAGGCAAAGTGCGCACATCATTACTGTATGTGATAGGGGCGTCAAATAACCCAAGTTTGTCGCCATCTACAAATTTAGGGGTCGCATTTGATTTTCCACTGGGATTCACAATAGCAATCTGATCAAAATTTACTAAAATAACACCATGGCCTCCTTGCCCACTATCTGTAGCCTGTAGCCCCCCTACACCATAGCCGCCTGTGTTTGAAGCAGCGGTCATTATATTACTGTTGGTAAGAGCCGTTTGTAGAGATAGGCTAGGAGGGATATAGTTGCTTGGTGTATTTGTTAATATATTACCGCGGTTAGCCACACCATAATCCAACAAAGTTACTAGGGTTGGAGATGATAAGAAATATCCAGCACCGCCACCGCCGGCACCGCCTTCAAATACGCTTTGCCCTGACAGATTGTATGAGGCGATTGCACCGCCACCACCGCCATAGTAGCCACCACCACCACCACCCGCTCCGAATCTTACTCCCGTATAAGATGTAGCTCCAGTCTCACCTGCCGATGCGGGAGACCCGCCCTTCAAATAGAGCCCATCTAGACCATTTCTAGCAGTTACACTCGGTATATTTGAGGCATCTGGAATATAAGTGCCTCCTAGACCACCTATTCCATTTGACCCGCCACCTCCATCAAAGAGATATGCTGCCACGGTATCACGCTGCATCGTTGTAACTGTACCACCTGTGTAACCAGCAGATGTATCTGTCACTATTCCAATATTTGTGAAATTTATTTCATTTATCTGTACTGGATATCCACCGTTTACAGTATTATTAATGAATTCTATGTATATATTGCTTACATTTTCATAGGGTATTATATTAAACCCTATATACATATATCCTTTTTGATTGACACCCAGTGAGGTGTATTGTGTAGTCTGCACATTTGAGTATAAAACCGATTGTTTGCTTGAATTAGCATAGACCACTATACCAGAAATACCGTTCGCAGAAAATCCTTGTGAAAATACTCCTGTATATAACTGTATAAAGTTAATTCTGGGTACAGGGTTGCTAAATGTATAATTTAGTTCATATGTACAACGAATAGGGGCTCCAGGGTTTGGTCTTGGAGTTGGCGACCAGTAAGTCTGTAAATTACCATCTACCATATTTGTTATAGGGTATGCTGGATTCGTTGTCGTGGAGCCATTGGTTGCCGCCGCGAATGTAATCAAGCTTGGAATATATGTAACGATCGGCTTATTTGGGTCATTCACCGCCAAAACTTCATTGATTTGAATACTAGAGGTCGTTGTCTTAATTATATCTAGATATAGAGTACTTATATTGGATGCTGCAGGTATAAGAATTGCCTCAAAATAATTTAAATTATATTTTGGATCGTAATCATAATCAACAGATGTAATTGTTGGATTGTTATATATAGGATTTGCGCCCGATTCAGTTGAGAATTTCAGGGCTGTAAATTGTCTCTTTGTATCAAGCGGTGTATAGAACTTCAACTTACTTACTAAGGGCTGAACCGTTGAAAAATTCAATACCATAGAATAGTCTATTATGCCAAAAGTAGAAACTTGCTGCTCATTCGGCCACCAGTAAGTGTTCAAGTTACTATCGTAAATGCTGGATATAGTATTTGATGAATTTTGCGCGTCTAATGGGAGTGCGGGTTTATACACCTCTATATCGCCTATAAAAACTGGGTCTGGATTATCCATTCTCCATATTTCTACATATATGCTTGATAAATTTGGAACAATTGTTAGAGGTCCATAATCTGCACCGAAAGATGCTGCAAATGGCGTACCATTACCATTTCGGCTATTTATATAGCCTCCATCATAGGTCATTGTCCAATTAATACCATTTTGACTCGTGAAAATAGACAATTGCGCATTGGCAGCGATGCCTCCCCAGAATTTATTACTTGTTCCTCTACCCGATGATACGAAGGTGCCACTATTAGAATTAAATGTGATCTGATTAATGATAATATCATAATCTCCTGCCCAATATATGTTCGGCCCATCAAATTTTGTAGTACCAGCCTTATGTATAGCATCTGGGGTCCATTGAGGGCCATATCCAACTGTTGCTAAGTATCTTACAGTATTCGTTTGAGGAATCACATCGGTATTAGACCAGTTTATACCATCAGAACTACACTTTACAGGGGACGCATTTGAATCGGTTGTTATCCCCCCTGCCACAAATATACCGTTGCCATAACAGACTGTTCTACAATCAAATCCACTTAAGTTGTTTAGGGATACCGCTTGCCAAGTAGTGGGCAGTACATTTGATGATGCAGCTATGCCATAAACCATAGGGGTATTTAGAGGTGTCGCACCCGTACCCATGGCAACTACGTATGTAAAAAGCTCACTATTGTATGCTATATCTTGGGCGCCAGTTGTTAAACCAGAAGTGGTCACATTTGACCATGATTGTCCTCCCAAAGACCATTTCAGAGATGGATTTACGTTACTATTCATCGCCCAAACGATTGGAGTCGTGTAACGCAGCCTTGTAGTATTTGTTGAGAATGCGCCATTTGTATATGACCAAGATGTGCCATTAGTAGTTCTTAGAATTGTACTTACGTTGCCTACAATAGAATTGCTACCCGCGGCCAAGATGTAGTTAGATCCAACCACTAACGAGTTGAGTAAGCCTGTAAATGCAGTAGGCGTGCCAACAGATATATTTGAAGATGACCAATCTACACCATTTGAGCTTCGTATGATTGTACTTAAGCCGCAAGCGTACCAATGGGGAGAGTTAGCAGGAATACCTGAATATACCACAGACGTCGTTGATAGAAGAGGTGTTCCTGGGCCCGTTTGCGAGCGTATAGGTGCCCAATTGGATCCGTCAAAACTGTATTGTAAAGTGTCAAATTGGTCTATATTTACACCGCAGGTAACCCAGCCTGTTGTAACATTCGGTGTGTTACGAATAGTTTCTGTAATGGGTAAATCATAGACAACCTGTGGTTGGCCTGGATCAGAAGCATTAAATCCATTAAATAACAATGTAGTCCCTGTAGCACCCGTGTAATCCCACGTAGTTGTATTGGAATATAATACTTGAGAACGGTCCTTGCTGTTATATACTACAAATCCCATCGGGTGGAATAGATTTGCACCCCATACAAATACACTAAAAATACGTAATTTACTTATAGAACTCACATTTGAACTGAACTGAACATTAAATTGCCACACACTTGCTGGCACATTAAATGAAGGGCTTCCTGGAATAGTTTGTAATACAGTAAAAGGGGCATCCAATCCAGTAAAAAACGTGTTTCCCAGATATGGGAACTTTGAATGTTTCATTGTCGCTGGAATTTCATCGTACATATAGGAAGTTGCTAGAGCCTGATTTACTGTAGCAGTTCTCGGATTTGTTCTGAAATCAAATGCTAGGTCTTGACCGTCTGGTCGAACACTAAAGCGACTATTCCAGTCATATATATTTATTACAGGCTCTTTTGGAAATAAAAATGTGGTTAATTCCACCTTGGATAAACGTAGTTCTTCTACAGGCAAAACTACAGGTTCTATACCGAATCCTCCAGGGCCACCCAACTCATATCCACCCCCCGCTCCACCACCACCCACTATCAGAAGTGGTGTGGCGGTTGCGACATTGGAATCTAAAAAGATGCCCGTAAATCCGCCACCTTGGAGTGTTATGTTATTGGTGGCAGGCGAACCATTACTTGACTCCAAAATAGAGGTACCTCCACCACCATATCTCATTTGCTCATAGTTCTGTATCTGTCCTGTATTTGAATTGAATGTAAAATTTGCCCTATTACCACCCTTTCCAACCACGAAATAAAGGGTAGAAACACCGTATTCCCTATAAAGAGTCTGCACATTCAGTTGAATCTTTGCATAGGCGCCTGCGCCACCTGCTTGAGGCTGTGGAGCAGTTATACCGCCTGTCCATGTTCCTCCACCACCACCCCACATCCAAATTGTAGCAGGATTCCCTCGTATATCGAATTCCAGCTTCGTAGTAGTGATTGTACTATTGGTGCCTGACATCGGCTGGAACAAGAAGGTACTGTTGAAATTTGAAAGGCCTGAATATGGATAATTTCCACTCGTACTTGCGGTTTTAAATAAGTAGTGCATGGATGATACGGTACCCCCGCGTAGAGCCAAAGACGTGCTTATTGTGCTTGCATACAGGGCACCTTGAAATGATAGGGGGGCATTTGATATATTGGTAGCATTACTCAGGGAATTTGTCAAATACATTTTATCGGAATACTCTGATACAAACGTCGTGAGGCCTACATTGGCTGTGGCAATATTGCCAACCGAATTGGAAAATGTGGTTCTGAAGGGAAACATCGCATATTGATTTAAGACAATCGGTTGAAATACTCGGAAACCAAATGAGTTGGTCATAATTGGCTGGGATTGTTCGTACTGCGATTGCGTGTATGGAATTAATCCCTGGGGTCCATAATTAGAGTCAGCATTAGCAATTGTAGAGGGCATTATATACATTTGCTGAGGCGCAGTGCCTATCAAGTTTTTAACAGTTGCTCCAAAATAGTTGGAACTCGTACTCACAGTCTGTGATAGAGGATAAGGAACCAAACTTCCCGTTAAATTTACATATGTAATGTTTTGTCCATATTCATTGAATGGAACTGCGTAATACATAGAGTCATAACTCAGCAGTTCATTGCTACCCTGATTATATCCGATTATTGACCCACCACCATCTGACGCAAATGTAGGGTTATAACCATATCTATACCATGTACCTAACTCTACTCCAAAACCCGGTGTATTTGCTATTGTACTCGGTCCATATACTTGAGAATCAATAAATGAGAGAACAGTTAAGGCACTTGAAATCTGTACAGCTTTTCCTGCTAGACTTTGCCCACTGAAAATACCAATGTGTTTAATTAATGTATTCGGGTCCTCTACAGTCGTAGATATTTCACCCAGAGGGTAAATAGCACTCTTGAACGTAAATGAACTTACTTGGTAAACACCGTCTGTCGGCAAAAACCCGATAGCATTGATTCCACGACCAAACTGAATTACATTGCTTGCATTGAGCGGGTAGCCCCGAACAAACTCCTGAATACTACATACGTACGGAGATCTTCTAATTGTATTACTCGTTGTGAAAGCATCTTCATCCTGTGTTGGAATATAATAGTCGTCATACCAATGTACTATCTTAATTTGGGCTGTAGATGCGCCTTTATAATTATATACTGTATTAGTCACAGGCTCTAAAATGCTATTTTCTGTACCTGGTCCAAAATAGCCACCATCATTGGAATTGAATGGGGTAATACTCTGGAATGTATATGTATTCAACGGATCTATCCGAAGAATTGAATTTGGTACAAACCCTGGGTAATTTTCTATATATCCACGATAATCAGTGGCATCGTTACTTACACCTGAAATATCATATCCTATAGGTTTATTTTGTACACTCGTGTTCTTAGCATAAATTGGATTAGAGGGGTCAATTCCCTGTAGTGTAGAAAGAGATGGCAGACGCAGATAATCTGTATTATAGTTTTCTACAAATGGCAAATTCGCCAAGTTGGATGCAGCACTCGGATCACCAAATGGGCTGAAATTTACATAGTCCGTATTAATCTGCACATATTTTGTATCAGTATAGACCACGGGCTTGAACTGCATGTTTCCAAATGAAAGGCCGTCAGTCCGCATAATTGTATAATATGTTTGGCCTGAAAAGGTGCTTATGTTTATAGTTAGGGCTGATTCACTTGTTGCGACAGAGGTTGAAACAACATAGTGTAAGGGATTCTCCTTTCTTCTATATGGTGTTGCAAGATCTGCCATAAATGCACCTCTGTCATGATAGACAAAGCCTGTGGCGGCGGTAGTGAAATTCGTGCTTATCGTGGGGCTATCAGCAACCATCGATACAAATGCAAGTTTAGTGTTATAGACATAGAGACCCGTGCTGACAATGCCTGGGGGCCACGGGGCTGTAAACTGGAACTGTGTATAGTTAGACTGAACGTTCAATGGGTTCTGTATGCTACTAAATAGAGCCGTGTTAAAGGGGCGTGATGGTACCACCGATAAATCATTATAAATGTAATTGGAGCTATCCATCAGGAAATTCGTGGAAATATAGAGAAAATTATAGGGTGTAGAGAAATATTTTTGGGGAACGTTACTGTTATCTGGATCTAATACGCCTAAGTAAGAGCCTGCCGCGTTATAGCCTGAAAATCGGTAGTAGTAGGGCATTGGTAGCGTTTCCACTTCCAGTGTTTGACGTGTCTGTGATCTGAATTTGAATACCGTGTACTTAGCCGGCTCTATATTTATCAGACAGTCCACACTTCTAGATGATCTGCTTGTCTGAATAAAGTAATTGGAACTATCTATTGTTTGCAGGCCAAACTGAAAGTTACTAAGCCCAACACTATATGGTATCATAGCTGTAGATGGGTTGAGTCCATCAGAACTTATACCGCCCGAGTACCTATATCCAGATGTATTAATCGAGTTAGTTGATAAAAATCGCGGCCAGTATCCTGGTGAATTACTATATTGCACAACAGTGGATGTTATTGGTACAGTTCCTGAAGTCAGATATTCAGTGGTGTAACCAGTTCTTACTCCTGAGGCAGTAAGACCATTTTGTATAAAAATAATATTATTAGTGTTCAGAAAATATTCTTGAGCATATGTCGCATATCCTACCGCAAAATACGTAGTGAGCTGATTCTGGATAAAATTGTACATATCCGAAAAAATCACTTTAGCTTGATTCAAAGTATTGGATGTGTTAGAGAATTGCTGTAAATTTAACCCAGCATTCTGAATGGCAGTCGTAAGATTTCTGGTGTTTGTATTATTAATCAAATTCACAAGTGATGTATTTAGACTTACTGCTAATATATTCACACGTAAACTATTTGTATCATATGACAGGCGATATTGGTTAATTAATGAGAACCGAAATGTGTGGCTTGTTCTATAGGTATCCAAAATATTGATATTTTTATTCACTAAAAATAATATGATTGGATCATTTAATCCAGATGAATTAAATACTATATGAGTGTACACAGTATCCCCCTCGGATAATAGATTTCCAGGGACATCTAAATCCAAATACGGATAGACTGCCGTATCGGTAGGGTCCAGAACAAGCTCATACAGAACAGGATAATAGTAAGCGACTTTTACCTGACTAATTGTATATTGTGTAAGACTCGCATATCTAGAACCCCAATAATAGGATGTAATCTGATCCATCGTAGGGTTTGTGATATATTTGTTATTCAACGCGTCGTAATATGTGTCACCTGGTTGATTGAAATTTACGCTGAAATCTCCATTCGTTGTAAATGCATTTACGAACCCCGAGAATCCTGTCGGATAATCGTAGAAAAGTGGGGTAAAATTCATTTGAGTCTGGAGATTGCTCAGCAACTCAGAAATATTATATGAGCCTTCCGCGATCTCAATAGATTCTGTTAATGGGAATCCTAGAAACTTATTGATTGACTCGCGACCGCGTTCAATAACCGGCAAAAAAGTGTTTCCTTTTGCCGCCCGGAAATAGAAAAAACTGGAAAGCAACTTAATTTGCGTAACCTGGATACTTACTACGTTTTTATAGACGCGTGGGGGTTTCAAAGTAAAATTTGTCGGCTGTGGAAATGCCGATTTATCGCGATTCTTACTGTCTATCAAAAATAGTGTGGTGACCTCTTTTCTTGCCGTTTCAAATTTAGTCTTGCCGTACTTCTTATGCGCATCTTCCGGGAGGGGTGATTCGTATTCTACAAGAGAATTCACTGGTTCTCTCGTATCACCTGCTGCATACGGTGAGTAATACTGATTATTACTATACCCCCCTGATCTATCATACAATAGCTGACGAGCAAACTTTGCAAAATTTGCGCTAGAATCATTGTCAATTTCCCCGAATGGTATTTCTTTTGGCGGTGTTTTCCCGTCCATGTCTACGGTAACGGGTGATTTGTCTTAGACTAAGAAACCGGGTTTATACCGTTAAATCTGCGCGATGCAATGTATTTTAATTGCGATTTAATTCCAGCCTGATTACAAAAGCATGGCAACGAACGCAAGCCCCTTCATCGTCAATATCGTGCCCTTGCAAAATCTTGCATCAGATATTCGTGGAACATCAGATGTAAGTGTGCTACAAACACAAGTAGCCAATCTTCAGACAATGGTTGATACTACTAATCACATTTTGTATGCGGATGCTCTGAGTAACTTCACTCCCGGCAGGGCCATAGAGATATACGCAGATCTGAATTTGAGTAATGCAAACCTCTACACCGATAGTAATCTGGTAATCCTGAATACGAGCACTAGTAGCACAAGTGGTAGCATATCATCCGTGCCAACTATACAATATGGCTCGTCTAGTACTGGTGCAGGCGGTTCTACATTTGTTACCTTTGCTAGTACATTTACGGCTGAACCCAATGTGTCTGCCACCTTCAGAGGTAGTGTACCCGTATTTATAAGCTTTGACACGGTATCTATTTCCTCTTTTAAAGCCTATTCTTGGTCAAATAATGCCGCTTTTCCCAGTGCCACATTTCAATGGACTGCTATCAGATATTGACCCGGTGAAAGTAAAAATTGAGCTTATATAATGCTGCATATAAGATTACCAACGCCAAATGCAAACTCTTTGTACTAAAAACTACAAAGAGTTTGCAATTAAAGATGCAAATGGTCTGATTATCAAAGAGTTCCTAGGTGCTAAAAATGCGAATAGGGCTTTGCCTGGAGACATCGTTGAAGCAACAGAGTTTGGATGCAGCCTCCTTGAGCGGAAACAGACTACGCCGATTGCCGGCCTTCTAGAGCTAAGCTCAAAAACAAAATACGGGTTCACGAACCGACACCATCCCATCTATTTATTCACACCCTTCAAGGAAAGTTATCCCCAATTCATCGTGGGCAGCTCCGAACGCGACACGTCTAAAAATAGGCCAGGGGTTATTCACTTTGAAAAATGGACAGAAGCCGACAATCTTCCTCGTGGTGCTCTGATCCAATTACTAGAAACCGATGAGGAAGCCTTGAGTTGGACCTATACCCCAATCGCCTGTACCAAATACAAAGGGCTGATTCCAGAACCAGTCAATGAGGCAGAATATGGAAAGCGACCGCTGGTTAAGGCGTTTCATATTGATCCGCCAGGCTGTTTAGATGTAGATGACGTGTTGACGATTGATCATCTAGACGGAGAAATATATGTAACCATTACCATTTCAGATGTTGCTGCACATGTTTCTAGTGGGCATCCATTGGATGCAAGGGCATCTGAGATTGCAGAGACATTCTATCAAGATGGACTAAAACCGCGCCATATGCTGCCTGCCAGCTTAAGTGAATCCCTGCTTTCTCTTCTGCCATCTGACAAGCCCAAGCTAGGGCTAAGCCTCCAATTCCCTCTAAGCGATATCACACGTGTTAGATGGTTTGAATCTGTAGTAGAAACAACTGCCACATACACATACGAGTCCATCTACAGAAATAAGGCGCTCTGTGAATTGATACAAAAGATGGCGTCTGCCCTAGGCGAAGATTCCACAGACAGTCATAAGTGGATAGAAGTCGCCATGAAATTCTATAATATACAGGCTGCAATTCTACTTAGGGCGTCGCAGACAGGTCTGCTTCGTTCTCATGAGGCGCCCGATAAAGTGAAACTAGATAGCCTGCTGAAAGTAGGTCCCGAGTTAAAATTTCTGGCCTACAATTCCGCCATGTATGTACCAGCTGATCATGCGGATCCCCATCATTATGGCCTAGAGGCAGCAGTGTACACCCATGCAACTAGCCCTATACGCCGATACGCAGATCTAGTAAACCAGCGTTCTATAAAATGTATAATCAATGCTAAGGCTTCTCATATTGTGCCTATACCACCCACTCTTCCTAAGCATCTAAATGAGAGGGCAAAACTGGCAAAATGTCATGACCGAGACTTGATATTCATCCGAGCATTAAGATCAGAAAAACGTCAGGTAACTGGGAAAATTCTCAGCATGGCAGAAAAGGATGGCATTATTAAATTATCCGTTTATGTGAATGAGTGGCAGCAAGTTGTAAAAATCAAATACATTGCTTCGCCCGATGAGCCTGATACTATTGTAAGCAAAGATGAAAAGACCAAACTTACAATATCTATTGGACAAAGCGTGGCGGTTCATTACTTTGCAGATATGACTGCTCGCAATTGGAAGAGGCGAATGATTCTACGGATTGTTTGATATGTTTTAGAAACAACAATACCACGGTTTTGCTGGCTTAGAAAGCTTTGCCCACTCCTGAATTGTATATTGCGAACCCATAGATAAATTACAGCGTACGCAGATAGGGCGTAGATTTTCAATCTCCGTCTTACCTCCCTTATATTCAGGTACATCATGCCCCACGTGAAAATCAAACACGGTCATTGTATTTTTACACCATGGGACTAGGCATTTCCTCTCAAACTGCCTTCCAGCATACTGTATCCAAACCTGTTCTCTGAGAGCCTTTGGTATTGCTGCTTTTACATATTGATGCATTTCTAGTAATTTTTGATAGTTGCCTTCTAGGTGACCCCTCACGTATTATGACGGCCTAAGAATATATACTAAAAGATAAATAATGGACTCCCTGCCCGGTATGAATGAGTGTGCCAAGGGTCCCTCCGACTCCTGCCGTGCTCTACCTATTTCCCTTCAACCATTACAAAGCCGCAAGGTTATTTTGCTGGCAACTGCCACCATTCACAATGATAGTTTATTTGTCAACGGCTTATTTCAGAATGTCTTCATCCTTTACAAATTATTTGATGCCATGGGATACGCACCCATTCTCGTAGTCAATGACAAGCCAAAAGAAATTGAGCGCGTGCCCACGATTCTGAGACATGTGCGCATGATAACGGTTGAAGAGATTCTGAAGTCTCCCATTCCTATTCACCTTTATCTGGAGATCGGCATGAGTGTAGATCCGTCACTAAGAAGACTCTTCCGAACGGCAGGGGCAAAAGTGGCCAAGCTTTATCTTGGAAATATTTTAAATATAGACACTGAGACACCTATGTTTTATCCTGGAATGCACTTTGCCCATCACGTAGTGGGCGAAATTGATGAAATCTGGGTATCTCCTCACTATAAACAGCATGAAGAATATGCGGCAGTCCTGAACCACGTGGAACCTGTTCCCAAGTCTATGAAGATTGCCCCCTATGTCTGGGATCCCTGCATTTTAACCCTAGATGGTACTCGTAACCTACGGTGGCGCCCTCGTCTCCCAACTGAAACAGAGACTTTCGTAATTCTGGAGCCGAATATCAGTTTTCAGAAATCGGCGCTGATACCTATCATGATAGCCGAGCGCAACTATCGTATGAATAAACGGCCCCTAGAAGTGATTGTTGGAAATGGCGATCGCCTTATGAAGAATCCCTTTTTCTTGGAGACTATTTTCAATAATCTGGAGCTAGTAAAAGACAATAAAATTACCTTCAGTGGTCGTCATGACATCCCCTCTATTATGCGGGACCATCCCCATGCCATTGGAATCTGCCATCAGTGGAATAATCAGTACAATTACATGACACTTGAATATCTGATTGCGGGATTTCCAGTGATCCATAACGCCCCCGACTGGTCTGATGTGGGCTATTTTTACAAGGGGCACAGTGTCAGTGAGGGCGCCGCAGCCCTATTACGGGCTCAGAACTATCATGCGACTAGTTTAGAACGCTACAGGTCTTTTGCGGAGACTTTGAGATGGCGGCATTCTCCCTATAATCCCGAGGTGCAAAAAGCCTGGCAGGGGCTTCTTTAATGTGATTTTTTTGCGTAGTTTATGAATCGTATTATCTATTAGACTCTAATATGAGCCTAATAAATGATAGTATGGAAGCAGTCTTTCATGATTTTCCAGAACTGCCAAGCCAACTTTCCAAAGAAAATTTGCATAAAAAACGCCTCATCATTGAAGAGCGCATTTATTCTATATTGAAATCTAAATATATGCTAACGTTAAAAGAGTTTTGGTCTGCCTACACTGTTCCACGGCACTCCGACAAGTGTATTGTAATAGTGGAACGCAGAATACATCCGAATTTGGAGTTTATATTGTATAACGCAGCCTATTTTGCCAGAGGCTGGTCAATTGCGATAGTATGTTCAGATCTAAATATAGAATATATCAAGGAAATCTTGGCACATAATCTGGGGGCAGTTCATCTCATTCAAACCTTTCAGGGGAACCCTCCGCCTGAAGTAGGTAAAAATGAATATAATTACTTACTGCAGGACTCAGCCTTTTATAGCGCACTGCCATCGGAAAATCTTCTAATGATGGAAATGGATACATATTTAAGAAAGCCTATACCAGACACAATTTTTGCGTACGATTACGTCGCCGCACCATATGCATGGGATACAAATATATATGGTGGCGGCCTTTCATTTCGTAAACGCTCTAAAATGTTAGAAATTTGTTCTAAATATGATTTACATCAATCAGCCCAGGATATATATGCATCTAAAGGTATGACAATTATTGGTGCATCTGTGCCATCATTTGAAGAATCATTCGAATATTTTTGCGAATCATGTCTATATGAAGACCCAATCGGATTGCATCAATGGTGGACATTCTTTAGTCTAAATATTCAAGAAGATGATTATATTTATAAGTGCTATATGACCTTCGAAATATAACTATAAAATTGGCAATGGAAATAAAATTGATCATATACATTCCATCCTATTATTATATAGAATGGAGTGGTTTGCTAAATTCGTTCGTAGCAAGGCTGCGCCTGAAGATGAATCAAACTTTATGGGCGCTGGGTGTATATTTACAAACGGTACGCATGTTTTAGCAGGGTTTCAACCAAATAAGAAGACCCCTACTATCAGTGGCTTCGGCGGAAAACGCCACGGCACCGAAACATTCACTCAGACTGCACTGCGAGAAACCCTAGAAGAATTATTTGATGTAAAACCGGTATCTGTACATTTGATAGAACTCATAGAAAAAAATATGAATCCGAATCAGGTATTAACACAGAAAACTAAAGGTGGCCTCTATTATATTCTACACTACAACTTTGATGATCTAAAACTCATTCTTAAATACGCAAGCTCTTATTGCGTAGATACACCCCTTTATGAAGAATGGCCGTCCAGTATTCAGCGTCTTATCTTTCATCGTAAGATTGAATTAGCCTCCGAAGTCTCACACATTTGCATACTCCCGCTGGCCAACCAGATTACCATAGATGAGAATTTTAAAAAGGATTTGTGCGGTCTAAAAGTTCCCTCTGAATAATCCTCAGTAAGAAGAATGCGTGTGGGGATCACTACAGATCTCCGGTATTCCCTCTTTAGTGCCGGCCACGGCAATGCCTGTTTCTCTATTGCAAAAATTCTTGAGGCTATGAAGTATGAAGTGTTTTTTGTACATCGGAAAGAGGACAGCGATTGGTGGGATGATGTGGATAGCCTTAAAGAGAGTGCCCCGAAACGGATATTTTTAGGTGATTTTCTTAGCGCAATCGTTGAACCCCTAGATCTAGTCATTGAAGTCGCATTTAACTTAAAACCAGAAGAGAGACAGAAGGTAACAAAGCGGGCAGTTTGGTATAATCGTAGGCCGAGTTTATTTAGTGACATTGAGTCAACCGTTTACGCCAATAGACCCGAGGGACGAAATCTGGATGGTATCTCAGCTATTTGGGTTGCGGATCTATTTACTACTAATGACGATATTGTGTATCTACAGACTCTTTACCCATCTATACCTGTTGAAACCGTGCCATGGATATGGACACCCGATATCGTAGAGGCCTATAGGAAGCAGGCTCAGGCGCCTGCGTGGCCACAGATGTATGGGATTGTAGAGAAGGATAAGCCCTGGAGTGTGCATATTAGTGAAACAAACGCTTCCAGTACTTCTTCCTGTACTATGCCTCTCGTTATTCTGAGACAGGCGCAACTGGTAAATAAGCTACCCCTCAGCCAAATATTAGTACATAATACTGAGATTCTAAAGGACAATAAATTTTTTAACGAGAATGTACTGCGCCACAGTAAGGTCGAGGGGCAGAACTACACTCTACTCGGTAGGCAGCGTGTTATTGACTGGGTCCATGACCCCCACTCTGTCATAGTGAGCCACAATCGGTTCGTTGATCTGAAGATGGCCAACTTAGAGGCAGTCTGGGTTGGTATTCCCGTTGTACATAATAGTGAAATTCTGCGCTCATTCGGAAATGGATTAGAGCACTTGTTTTATCCGAAAAATAGCGTGTTAGGTGCGGTAGAGTCTTTGCAAGCACTTGTAACTCAACCAGAAAATATCACTTATGCAACAACCCTAGAGGGTCTATCTGAATTGCGTAAAAAAATAATTGACCGGTTTTACCCGCTCATTAAAGCTCAGGAATGGAGTACCGCTATTTTAAGAGCATTTGAGAGGACAGTGCCTGTGGCTTCGCCTGTGCTTGTGGCAGTGGCTTCGCCTGTGCCTGTGGCTTCGCCTGTGCTTGTGGCAGTGGCTTCGCCTGTGCCTGTGGCTTCGCCTATACTCCTGCCTTCGGCTGTACCCCCAACAGAATTCTCGGTACTCTTTACTGATATGTGGGACCAGTTCAACGAGGCCCACAACATGTTTATCCTAGCAATTCAAACCGCCTTGAAAGTAAAATCCATAAAGGTGGTCGGATATAGTCTAGGGGGCCTCGGTAACAAAATACCTAATCTCACGATATTTGGGCCTTTCGGAGATGCTTGGAAGAACTTGGATAAATCCTGGCCAAAGGTACATTTCACAGGCGAAAATACTGCGCCAATAATTGATCCTGCTGTCAAACTTAATATTGGATATAAGCTGCCCGAAATTTCCGATAACTCTTATCTGCGCATGCCCCTCTGGATGTTTGAGATTGATTGGTTCGGCGCAGAACTGGATCATATTCGCAATCCCCTCCCTTTACCCGTCGATACTTGTACAAAGGTGAATCCCGATGACTATTCCACGAGGTCCAAATTCTGTTCATTCGTCGTGACAAATCCCACAAACCCCGTAAGAAATCAGGCATTTATGACTCTTAATACCTATAAGCAGGTTGATAGTGCGGGTCGCCTGTATAATAATATGGGCGATGTGATATTTGCCGGCCTCGGTGGCGGTGGTGGAGAACTAAAGAAACACAACTTTCTCAAGCAATACCGCTTTAATCTCTGCTATGAAAATGCATCAACACCCGGATATACCACGGAGAAAATCCTTCATGCGAAGGCGGCCGGCTGTGTTCCCATTTACTGGGGGGACCAAAAGGTCGGCCGCGACTTCAATGAGAAGGGGTTCATCAATGCCTATGACTGCAAGACCGAAGCGGACCTAATCAAGCTCGTAGATGAGGTAGAGTCTAATCCGGCGAAGTGGCGTGAAATGGCATCTGTACCGGCACTCAGTGGCTACAGCCGCGACCTTGTTCGGCGCACATTTTCAGAGATGGTGAAGCGATTCTTAGTATTTGGGGGTCGCGAGGATCTCAGCAAAGATCTGCCCCCCTTTATTGGCGCCAAGACTACAGAAGAGGCAGAAGCCCTGAGAGTACAACGGGGCTATAGTGCGGCCCTACACACGGTTACTGCTCTAGCGCCTTCTCAAATATCTGAGCCTGCAAAATCCGACTCTAGCCCTGTTGCCACATCAACTGCGCTACCCCCTCTCTTTGTAACTGCTGCAACACAGCGCTTTTGGCCTTTCCTGATGATGTGGTTAAATTCGGTAAAGGCCCATGGTATGACTGCTCGCGTCTATGTGGGAAATGATGTATCTGATTCTGGGCTAAATCTAACAAAGGAAAAATTTAAGGACATGGCCGAATTTATTCGCCTACCTACCGTATGCCCCGAAGGGTTTAATGACTTCTGGGATACAAAACACTATGCTTGGAAACTCTGGGTCTATAAGGCAGTGGTAAATGATGAATCTCTCAAAGGACGTTTAATATTTTATACTGATGCAGGGGCGATTATTATGCGTATGCCTGTAGAATGGGTGCATCTTGCGATTAAACACGGTGTAAGTTTCCTGGAGGATTGTCGCCAGAAAAACAAGTACTGGTGTCATCAGACCTTCTGTGAGATTCTCAAGGTTACAGAACAAGAGAAGGAGGCCCAACAAATTGCCGCCTGCATATGCTTGTTTGTTGCGGGTCATCCACTCGCAAAGCAAGTATTTAATGAGGCCTACAGACTTGGCGAGGATCCTGATATTCTAGTCGGCGAGAAATGGGATGGACATCATACGGATGGTCACCCTAAGGGACACCGCCATGACCAGAGTATTTTGAGCATCTTGAGTTCACGCATGGGTGTTCATCGGTACCCCATTGATAAAGTATATGGTTCTAAATCTGCCAGGGCCACATTCCATGGAGGACAGTGTATTTATGTGCATCGCGGTAACTTCAAGTCACATGAGCCCCTCTTGGAAGGAATAGATGACGCGTTTGTCATTAATTTGGACCGCCGTGAAGATAGGAAGAAGGCCTTCTTAGAATTCCATCCGGATTTGAAGGGGAATGTGCGCCGTCTTGCTGCATATGACGGACGTAAGTTGAGCCTGGGGCCATCTCTTTGCAGGCTTTTCAAAACAAACGACTTTTTCTGGAAGAAAGCAGTGATGGGTTGCGCTCTCAGTCATCTTAAGCTCTGGAACATGTTAGTTAGCGAGCCGCCCGAAATTCAGTCATTTCTCATTCTAGAGGATGATGCTAGACTTGCACCCGAGTGGCATAATGCATGGAAAACTGCCTATAAGTCTCTGCCGGCTGGATGGGATTGTGTCTATCTAGGGGGTATTCTACCACCTAACAGGGCCGGCTTTGTCAATACACTAGAGCGTGTAGGACCAGGGCTAGCAAAGGTGGCGCCTAATAAAATGTTCGGGCAACCAGAGCCTACTACGTACTTCCATTTCTGCGCCTACGCCTATGTACTGTCTAGACGCGGTGCAGAGAAGATTCTTGGCTCTATTTTGGAACGCGATGGTTACTGGACCAGTGCTGACCATATGGTCTGTAATCGCGTGGATACCATGAACCTATATGTGTTAGACCCCTTAATGGCAGGGGCATCTCAAGACGATGATCCCGTATATAAATCTGCGCAATTCAATAATTTTAGTCGTATTGATAATTTTGACAGTGATCTGTGGAATAATGATGAGCGATTCACACCCGAGGAAATTCACGCACAAATGGCGAAAGATGCCCCCTTGAGTATTCGGGAGGGTCTGGCTGAAGTGGATAATGCGGTGCTCAGCCTACAAGCACCTACAAACCCCCCTGTAACTATGCAAGAGAAACAAGCTGTTCAAGAGAAAAGACCCTTAGAACTCAAAAAGGGAACACATTTTGTTAGTCTAGATGTCTGCAAATTGTCCTATTCATCGTTATACGAGGCAAATTGGTTACAGGAGCTATTCCAAACACAGAAGTTTTCCATTAATCAGGTTTCCATAACAGATTCACTGGAAGAATATGAAAATCTGGTTCTTATAATTATTAAGCCTAAATGGAATGAGCAAGAGCTATGGCTAGAAGCGCTTAGACAGCTGGGACGTAAATTCAAAGTATTGCATCTAGCAGATGAATTTTTATCTGATCCGATTGAGTTTTATTCCTGGCCGAATGTATTAGGTGTCTTGCGCTTTTATCCATGCAGCGATATACCAACCGAAGTTGCAAATAAAGTTCTTACAGTGCCTCTCGGATATCACTGGCAGTTCAAAGGGAATCGGGATCTGCCCCATATTTCTACACCTGAACTCCCTTTCCGTGAACTCATGTGGTCATTTGCCGGTACTGACTGGAAAGGGCGTTCATCTGATATGTTGATTTTGGAGGCTATTCAGCCTAAATTTACAAAATGGTTTGATAACTGGAATGATGCCGCTCAGTTAAAAGAGGAGGAATACATTGCTTTAATGTTAAATAGCAAGTTTGTGCCCTGCCCCCCTGGTCAGAATGTGGAGACCTACCGGTTTTATGAAGCCCTATCTTGCGGCTGCATACCGATTTTTGTAGATTGTCCAGAGAATGCTAGATGGCTACAACTATTCAATAATGAGATACCATTTTTGAAATTGCCTTCATGGAATGACGCCGCCGCAATTATGCATCACTTCAAAGAGAACCCAGATCAAATGGAAAAATATAGAATGACTATCTTAATTGCTTGGGCTAATTACAAAAAGCGGCTCGAGAATAAGGTAGCAGCATGGCTGTCTAATTGGGGCAAAAATTGATGTACTAACTGCATAAAGCATACAGTACTTTAACGTCTAAACGAATGAAGCAAAGCGAACTGAGACTCCTAGAACAGATTGTTAGTAATAGTCGTACTATCAATCTGCGCTACGCGCATTTTGCCAGTATTCATGTGGCGACTCTGGTGAAACGTGGGCGAATAATTGCCCAGGCCACGAACGGATTCGGGTCACGTAGCCGCGGTTCCGGTTATTCGGCGGCCAGTATCCACGCTGAGAAAAACGTCATCAAACAGCTGGGTAATGTTCATGAAATCAGGGGCGCCGACATGTATATTGTGCGCATATCGAGGGACCATAAGACGGAAGGCCTTGATCAATTTGTGAAATCCAATCCATGCCGCCAGTGCGTGCCTTTCTTACATAAGTGCTTTCGAGAATATGGTCTGAAAAATGTATTCTATGTCTGATTACAGTTTAATACAGTGTGGTCTAAATGTATTTTTACATTACAGACTATATGCCCCGTCTAGTCACCCCACACATGATGGGCGGTCTTGGAAATCAGCTATTTCAAATTGCCACCGCCTACGCCTATGCAAAAGATAATGGTCTGGAACTGGCCCTACCTTCCTCATGGTCAGATCGGGCAGATCGCCCCCCTATTTGGTCCTGTTATCTGGATATATCTAAATGGAAGAATATGATAGGTGAAGACCAATACAATCAGGCGCCCTGGCTAATCATTTCTGAATCCGGGTTTGAATTCAAGCCGCTTCCTCCTCCGCCAAATCACACCTGGCTCTGCAAACTATTCGGATATTTTCAGAGTAGTCTGTATTTCTCCAAATACAAAGATGAACTCCGTGTGGCTCTGCAACCAGGTCTGCTTTTATTGGCAGAGTCTCATCAAAATCTGAAAGACGTGGGTGCAGAAGACACCGAGTCCTGGATTGTGGCCCATGTGCGCCGCGGCGACTATGTGAACTGCGCGGATTATCACTTAGTCTGTACACCCGAATACTACAATGGTGCCAGGGCCACTATAGAAGAGCGTACCGGACTCAGACGAGTCTGCTGGGTCACCGACGATTTTTACTGGGTCCAAGCAAATCTCCACGTCTATGGCGATGTAATTCTATCAGGAGATACCAGTGTAGATTTTACGAATCTCACACAGTTCCGACACATGATTCTGTCTAATTCTTCGTATAGTTGGTGGGCCTCTTGGCTAAATCCACGAGACTATAAAGACAGAGTCATATGTTGTCCAAATCGGTGGTTCGGGCCTTCAGGTCCCCAGAAATACGAGACGGTTTACGAGCCTTCATGGCTGCGGATTGACACAACATCAGGGAATTTAGAGGAGCAGCTTTGAAGCCATACCAGCGGATCTAGTGCTGGACATTGAAACCCTCGTTCTGTAATGAGGGTATATATCCACTCTATGGGGTTCGTGTTCAGTTGAACCATCTGAGACCACCTCTCTGCTGATAGGCGGAGAGACGATCTCATGTACTCTAGGTACTCATCTGTCAAACTGTCCTGCACGTCTTTTCGCCATAAAAGGAATGCTAGGAGCATGAATATGTCACGCCCGACTCGGGGGCAGGCATCAAAGCTGGATAGAACGTCATCTCCCGCTTGGATCCAGGGCACCTTTCCTGGTCCCAGACAGGCAAACCCGAAGTCTACAAGAACGGCTGTGGGCGACGAAGACACTGTGACTTCATGACCCTTCCATTTCAGCATATGCGGCTTTACAGAATCCAGCTTGATCAGCAGATTATCTGGTTTCAGATCGCGATGGTTGAACCCGATTGTGTTATGTAGCACGAGACAACATAGGGCGACCTGGGCGACTATTTTGAGAAGCAATGGGCCATTTGCTGTATGTTTTCTGTTCCACGTCGATATAGTCTTCAGATAATTATTCAGAACCGGTGCTCTATAGACGGGCTCCATAGAGAACCATATTTCTTTCCCCCGTGTAAAAATGTCGGCGACATTCGGGCAATGCGCTCCCAACTGGAAACTGGAAAGCGCCTTGTGTGTAAGCCATTGAATTACGGCTTCTTGTTTTGTGTGTCTTTGGGATGACGGGCGTTTTACGAGATAATCTATTGTTACGCCGGTCTCGGGAGATAGGCGTCTTGCCCAGGAGAGTTTACCCATCGTGGAGTCAAGTATAGTTTCATCTATCTCCATGATCGCTCTTACAGTTGAGCCGGAAGGGCCTTTGATACGGCCGGCTGCATCCATAAGAGAGCAGGGGGCCTGGGGTACATTGGATAGGTTCTCTAAAGTGCCTATCCAATCTAGACCGATTTCTTTGGCATCATACATTTGTACGGGGCCAGAATCTATTTATATCGTGCATTTAACTTGTGCTATTTCTGCGTTTTCTTGATTTGTTTTTTGATGATGAGTCGCTTTTGGGTGTAATATTTTTGCGACCATGAGAGCGCTTAACTTTGCGCGTTTCGGATTCAGATATTTTAGAATGGCGGCGGAGTTTTCTTGTACCACCTCTTAGTTTAAATTTAGGCCTCCACATCATATGTCCAGGGTGAGCCTCAGGGCTATTTGTTCCTTCTAAACCTGCATCAAATATAACCATTTCTTTATCTACCCCACGTTTATCAGGTCTTGATTCTATTTGTATAGATTCAAGCGGTACTTCAAAGGCATATAGTTTATCATGGGTCATCCTGGAGTCCTTATAATCACGATAATTTGGAAAAAGTGGAAATTTCTCTATAAACTCGGGAGTTGATCGATATCCTTGTGGCCCTCCCCATCCGCGGTCCATCCACCAGTTTGCCCAGTCCTCCTTATCTATAAAACACGGATGCCGAATAGTAATATTACGTCCATCTCTTTCTACAGGTACCTCAACAACACCACTACAGGCCTTGGGTTTCCAATCACGATGAAATTGATCATCTGGAATATCTGGACCTGGATCATATGGTTTAACAACTGGACCTGATCTAACAACTGGACCTGGTCTAACAACTGGACCTGGGCGAAATTTTCTTTGTCTCTCATCTAAATTCGCTAGTTGCTGTTCTAATTCCGCCTCCGCATTCTCTGCTGCCTGACGTGCTGCTTCTGCC
>Ga0114975_10000067_pt1 | contig 66400 bp, 90 predicted proteins | sample S_130626_EF_Meta_FD_87031 | JGI IMG/M metagenome (GOLD analysis project Ga0114975, IMG submission 87031) | Freshwater microbial communities from Lake Simoncouche, Canada to study carbon cycling - S_130626_EF_MetaG | ecosystem: Environmental > Aquatic > Freshwater > Lake | place: Lake...
ACAACAGGTACAGGCACAACAGGTACAGGCACAACAGGTACAGGCACAACAGGTACAGGCACAACAGGTACAGGCACAACAGGTACAGGCACAACAGGTACAGGCACAACAGGTACAGGCACAGGCGGCGGTGGCACTGGAACAGGTACGGGCGGTGGTGGTACGGGTACGGGTGGTGGTGGCACAGGAACCGGTACAGGCACAACAGTAACAAATCCATTTAGCTACGGTAAGTCTGCAGCTGAAGATATGCAAGGTATCTACAATTTAGTGCCGGGTCTTACCAAGGCCAGAACAGATTATGAACTAGCTGGCCATTTTGGCATGGCTACAGGAGGCGCAGTGGCAACACCACAATATGACCCGTTTGGGCTAGAAAAATCAACATATGGAACTAGCGATAGTGCCGGTATTTCAGACCCGTCTGCATCGCCATTTGTTGGTTCATCTTTAAAAATGCCTAAGCTAACAGTTGGGGTTACAAAACACAATGTGGATTATAATCTACCTGGTGTAAACCCCAAGTTTAAAGCTGAAGGTGGTACTATCAGTGGCCACAATCCGCAGTTCTTTAGTGAAGGCGGCTTGGGAACATTAGACAATCGCTATGTTAAAGGTGATGGTAACGGAACTAGTGATGAAGTACCAGCCATGTTGGCAAACGGAGAATTTGTAATTCCAGCGGATGTTGTGTCCGCGTTAGGTAATGGTAGTAACGATGCGGGTGCTGGTGTACTAGACCAGTTCTTACAAACTATCAGAGAACACAGACAAAAACACGACTCAAAACAACTGCCCCCAGATTCAAAGGGACCACTTGCATATTTACTTGAAGCTAAAAAGAGAGCATAATCATGGCCGGACTATCAGATCTAATCACAAATACCGCTAATCAAACAACCTCAATGCCTGCGTGGTATGATACCGCGCAACAAGCAATTGTAAACCAAGCTGGTACGGCATCTAGTCAAATGCCGAGCCTTCAAAACACGGTTGCTGGTCAGGCAATTAATAACTTGCAAGGACCGAACAATCCGTTCATGCAAGCTCAAGGTAGCCTTAGCCAAATTGCTTCTGGCGCTGCAAATCCTTGGATTGTAGATCAGTCTACTGGTCAAGTAACACCAAACACTGGTACCGCCATGGGTGGTTTGTTCCAAGCGCAGAACCAGCAACTACAACAGTTGATGCCAAACTATACAGCACCAGTTCAGGGAGCTAATATTGCTGGTGGTAACTTTGGTAGTCTACGTGGCGAGACAGCGGTTAACAAAGCCATGGGTGACGCACAAGCTAAACTGTTTGCTGACCAAATGCAGGCCGCACTACAGAACCAACAAACTGGTGTTGCAGCTGGTACAGGTTTAGGTAACGTAGGTCAATCTGGTACTGCATCTATGACTACACTAGGTCAAGCACAACAATCTGATCCGTTTACTGCAGCAGCAAACTATGGTAAAATTGTTGGGGGTATTCAAGCCCCGACAACCGTTGCAAATAGAACACAATTATCCCCACTTAATACATTAGGTAGCTTAGCTACAGCAGGTTCTACCGGTTACAGTGCAATTGACCAAGCGTTAAAAAGTTATGGTGGGATTGGTGGGGTGCTGGGTAAACTATTTAGTGGTGGTAATAATTTATCTGGAGTTGATGTTGCAGGTCAGGGAAAAACTGTAGTTGCCCTCGATACTTCTGGTGGCGGTTATGGTTCTCCAGTAATTGGAACAGGCGGTGGTGGTGGTGCGGGTCCTGGTCAAGTGCTTGGACAAGACGGTAATATTTATAATGACCCATCTTACGGAACCGGCGGTTCAAGCGGCGTTGATACTGGTATTGAGCCAACTCCTTAATAGTTAATACGAAAGAAATATATGGCAATTGCACCACTATCACCTGATACAACTGAAGAGCAAACCCCAGGACCGTTGTCCGGTGGCGCTACTTTTGAGGCTGGCAAACCTAAAGCTGGTACACTTGGCGTTTCCGGTAAAATTAATTTAGGTCCGCAAGATACATCTGAAATTTTAAGAAACTTGCAAGCCGAGTTAGATAAACGCAACGGTCCAATGAGCACATTCCTTGGTGGATTGCAACGTGCATCTGCTTGGGGTTCTGGAGGCGCACAAGGCCCTGCAGCTGCATTGACTGCCATGGATCGTGAACAGCTTTTAAAAGACCAAGATACTCGCGCCTTACAAGAAAGAATGCTTGCTGTTAAAGGTGCTGAATCAACACGTCAAGGAAAAATTCAATCCTACGGTGGGATGCCTGGACAGTTTGCGCAACCGGGTGCTGAGGGTGCTGCCCCACAAAATGTTTCCCCGCTTCAAAAAATGATATCGTCTTTGCCAGCGGCGCAACAACCCATTGCTATGAACGCATGGAAATCCGGTGATGTGGATACTGTTGAGTCTATGGTTATTGCCAATGAAAAGAACCGCACAACTGAAGCTAAAAACTTAGACATGTTGCGTAGTTTGCCCGCTGGTCCGGAGCGTGATATGTTTATGGCTCAAGCATATAAAGACGCAGCAGCTAATCGTACAATGATTACGCCTGAAGGCGAGATTCCGTTTACACCAAGTTACGCACCTAGGCCACCTGGCATGGGTGGTGCTACCACACCAACACCAACAGGCGGTGTAGATTTAAGACAGGTTGCATTAAATGCTGGAATACCAGCTAGTGCAATTATTAGTGATTATCGTGATCCCGCCAAACAGTTAAGTTTAATTGACCGTGAAGATCCTAATAATCCTGGAAAATTTTTAACTAAAGAGGGTCGTTCTGTAGCATTACCTGGTCAAAGCGCCCACCAAATTCCGGGGGCTGGTTTAGATCTTAAATTATCTTATACCCCAACTGCAGCACAAGAAAAAGCGTTGGCGGCAGCTGGAGCAATAAAAATTCCAGGTCATGCTGGGCACTATCAACTGCCAATTTCTAAAATGAACGCCTCTTTGGCCGCTAATGCAACAGCCCCAACTGAAAACATTGGTGGCTATAGTCCTCAATCTAAACAAGGTCAGGAGTTAATTACTAAGGGTATCGCTGGCGACAATGAGTCTCTCATTAAAAATCTTCAAGATCCAGCGCTTGCTCAAGCAAGAGCTCAGGAAAAATTACCAGGTCAAATCACTAGAACTTTAGATATTTTAGATAAAACTAAAACCGGTCCTGGCGCATCTACAGCAATGTTAGTGACAGAGTTAAAAGGCTTTTTTGGCGAATTAAAACCTGAACAATTGCAACAGTTAGTTAATCAAAAAACAATTACTCAAACCCAAGCAACGTTAATTGCTAGTGGAATTAAATCTGCGTTTGGTGCTCAGTTGTCCGACAAAGAAGGTGATCGTTTTGCAAAAACCTTGTTTACAATTGACGATCCAAAACAATTTATTAGAGCAACTTTAGAATTGCAACGAGCTGGTGTTTTTGCTAACAGAGCGTTTGCTAACGCTATGGTTGGTGCTCCTGTTAAAGCACAAGCCTATAGAGAATACTTATCAAAAGAAGAATCCATTAATGATAAGATTCTTAAAGAGCATGCTCCAACAGTTTGGGCTCAGATGCAAAAAACTCAAGCTGAGAAACCTGCTGCTGCAGCTGAAAAACCTGCAAACATTCCGAAAGAATACACTTTGGCCCCGGATAACAAATATTATGCTCCGGACCCAAAACGCCCTGGAAAATACTTAATGTGGGAAGGTAAATAATATGGCTGGAGTTCCAGTTGAGCATGACCCATTTGGTGCAAATTCAAAAGCGGTTCCAGTTGAATATGATCCATTTAAAAAAGCAGCTCCTAAGTACGAGCCTGCAGAGGATACAATGTATTCTCCTGACGGAGCTCCTTTAATTACACCACAATCTATGGGTGAAGGCACCACTGGTGGTAGGTTTGCTAGGGACATTATGACAGACGTAGTGTCTGCTCCTATTAGAGCCAGTATGAGCCTAGCCAAGCCCGCTGTTGGTGCAGCAGAATGGGCTGGCATATCCACTCCATCTAAAGCTGTCCTTGAGATGGACAAAGGTATTGCAAAACAATCAGAAATTTTGGATTCCGGTATCAGTCCCTTTTCAACCGCTGCCAGTTTGGCTGGCGACATTTACGGCTTTAACAAGCTGGGCGGTTTGGCAAGTAAAGTTGCTCCAGCTGCAATGAAAGTACCCGCTTGGTTAAAGCCAATCATGGGTGGTGCCGCAGCCGGTGCAATTCAGCCAACTGGAAAAGCTATGGGAGAAGAAGGTTTCCTGCCAGAGAAAGCAGCTGACATTGGTATTGGTGCTGCATTAGGCCCAGTTGCTGAAAAAGTTGTTAAGGGTGCGGGTGCTGTTTTGTCTCCTCAGCTGCAGCGTTTAAAAGATTTAGCTGCACAAGGCATTGACACATCTAAGTTAACCTTGGGTCAAATACTTGGTGGTAAAGCTCAATCTGTAGAAAACTTTTTACAGGGTATCCCTGGCGGCGGAGTTAAAACACTTGTAAAAGAAGGTCAAGAAAGTATTCAAGAACAAGCTGCTAAACGTACATCTAATTTTGATAATCTTTTAGACCAGTTTAAAGATACAAACAAACAAAAAATTACTCAAGATTTTGAGGCAGCTAAGTTTAATTTAGAGAAACAAGGTTTAGCTTCAGATCCTAAGTTAAATGAATATATTAAAATGATGGAAAAAGGTCTTGCTGATAAAAACGCAGACTTTAGCTTGCCAATCTTTAATAAGGTTCTTTCCAATCTTGGTCAAAAACTACCCACTGGTGTTAAAGGTAACGCTGCTGTTGACTTTACACAGACAGCAGTTTCAAAAGGCTATGATGATGCCCTTGAAAAAATAGGCACTGTAAAAATTACACCGAATCGGATGCAAGAGTTTAATGATATTTTAGAACGAGCCAAGGGTGAGTTTGGTGATGCAGATCCAGCGTTGTTTAAACAACTGCAAACTGATATTAATACAAAGATGCTAGGTAATTTTGCAGAATCTACAAACATTCCGGCAAATAAATGGCATACCGTTTTTAAAGAAATTGGTGAGAAATCTTTTGGTAAGCGTGATGCCACTGGGTTTGAAAGAGACTATGCTAAGTCTTTGTATGAAGCCCAAAAAGTATGGAAAAAGATGGCAGAAGACGCCGATCCAACTGGTGCCATTAAGAAGGTAAACGCAGCTCACTCTGAATTGCAAATCCCACAACGTGCTGCGTCATACGTTTCTGGTGTTAAGCTACGTGGTGGTGCATTTAGTCCTGAAGAGCTGCTTGGTGCAAGTGCTAAGGAAAGCAGTCAGAAGGCTTTTGCCGCTGGTAAAGCTCCGTATCAACAGCAAGCCAAAGAAAGTTTTGACACAATGAAATTGGCAGAAAAAGATTTAAATGCCAAAATTAAAGCATTACAAAGTTCTAAAGAAAAATCTAAAAGCACTAAACTTGAGGCTTTACAAAAAGAACGCGATGTGCTTCTAGAAAACATGAATAGTTTACAAGCTAAATTGGAAAAGCGTGTTGGTGCCAAGAAAGAAAAGCTAGCTGATGTAGTTGGAGAAATTAAAGAACGTGGCAAGCCTGTCGGTGCTTTAGCTGGTATGGCCCCAATGACATTGCCTTTAGTCCCAGCGGCTTTACGTGGTTTAATGCAAAACGAAGGTGCAACAATTCCGAACGTAGCTGCTCAGTTAAGTGATTTAGGGCCAGCGTACTATGGTTTATTGGCAGCACCAACTATTGCAACTAAACTTGGATATGGCAACCCATTGGCTCAGAAACTATTCAAGGGCGCTGCAACCACGCGTCCAGAGTTTATGACTCAAGCTGGTGAAGCATTAAAGCAAGCGCCTAATACAGGAATGCTTGCCGGTACAGAGGCTGTTCAAGAGCCAGTGAAACAGTTTATGAATCAAATACAAGGCCTCGGTCAAAAAGAAGGTGGCCTTGTGTCTTTGGAAAAGAAACAATAACTACTTCTTATAGCGCTTACTGACCCAGCCCTCTGCAGCTAGGGGGAAGTCAGAAGCCCAAGATGGTGGTGTAGTCATAATCTGCATCACCTCATTCTCTAGGGCTTCTTCTGCACCATCCTCATCAACTAGGAGTAGCACCTCATCGTGAATAGAGTTGATAACCTCGAACCCTTTGTTCTCCAAAGCCAACATGGAGTTAGCCAAGAAATCCCTAGCGGTGCCTTGGACAGCCGATTGGAAGATGGAGCTACCAATCAGGGGGTTACGCTTCCACTGTCTGGTGTAGGTGTTCTGAGAATGGATAGTGATGCCGAGCTTCTCCTGACCCCAGGGTGTGGTGAGCAACTCGAGCTCTGGCCTCTGCCAACAAATCAGCCGTCCACTGGGTAGTTGCATCCACAACGCATTTCTAGCAACCTTTAACTTCAACTTTGTGCCAGCGACAAACCCTGTACCGGGATTGTTTACCGCATCAATTGCAGCAGCTTCGCATTTACCCCAAAGTGCCTTTACCCTTGCATAAGACGTTCGGTAGTTATCTACTGCGTTCTTAGCCTGTCCCTCACTTATCTTGACACCCATCCCCTCAGCATATTTAACAAGGCCTTTAGCACCCTGACCAAACATCGCACCAAGGACCGCAGACTTGCTAATCTGGCGTTGTTCCTTCGTGACTTCCTCATAGGGTACGTGGTATAAACTTTCCGAAGCGAAGACCTTGTACTCATCTAATCCTTTCCGGAACAATTCCACTTTGTCATTTTGCCCAGCCAAGTAGACACCAACTCGGTTTTCAATTGAGCTAAAATCCACGTCAACGAAGGTCTTGCCCCGTGGAGCAACAATAGCAGATCGGACAAGGGAAGAGAGTTGTTGCATTGTAGCGCGACCCTCATTAAATGCGCTTGGTATTGCGAGTTCAATTTCCTCATCGCTGATGGTTGGTCGGGCAATATTTTGTAAATTAAGCCCACCACGGCTCGCCCAGCGGCCGGTACTAGCGCCATGATATACCAGTGTATTCCTAATCCTGCCTTCACGTTGTATCTCCATCATCTTAGCGTACTTAGCCACGCTAGTTTGGCTTCCTTCTTGGCGCAATCTCAGCACCTTTTTAATGCTATCAAATATGTTGCTTTGCAGCATTTTTTCAACGGTCTCTGCGGTCAAATCTGGCAGTGGTGCATGCGGTACACGCAGGTTAATCCATGCCAGTAATTGAGCCCGTTCAGAGGGCTTACAACCGGTCAGGGAGCGACATTCGTCATCCAGTAAGGCCTGGGCATCACCTACAGCTTTGACGGCGTTTTGGAGCTCTATAGGATCCACTGGGACGCCTCTTAGGTTGATACGCTGGGTGAGGGTCCAGACATCCTGTTCGGCCGGTGATAGGGGCCTTAAATTGGCTGCAATCGCCATCTCTGTACGGACGTCCTGTGCGCAGTAATCAAACAGCTCTTTTAGAAGAGCAGGATCGTTGTTAAATTCACCTTTGTGGGGTTTGCATAGCTTCTGAATTAGGTATCTGCCACGGGTATCTTTTTGCTGGTTTGCGTCCATAAAGATAGCCGCTTCACCCAGTGATTGGGGTATGTTATTGGCTGCCGCTATGGCCATGGAGTCAATGCACTGTTCCAGCTTTAGTGGCGGCCAGCCGTACTTTGGCACACAGACACAGTTCCAGATGGCGTACTCGAACATGGCGTTCCATGCCTGGATTTTGCCGCCACGTTTTACATGGTCAAGAAGGCAATTAAACTTGTACCTGCGAATTGTTAAATTTTCTGTTGGGCCGGTTTGAGCCAATCCAACAACAGTCACATCGGAAGGTTCGGTGCCGAACGCAATACACAAAACTTCTGTGCTGGGGTCGTTGGCGTAAATGTCTAGCCCTTGGTCGGCTAGGTCGATGGCGCTGCGTGTTTCAAAGTCAATGCTGTAAATCATATATGCTCCTTAGGCAACCGACGTATCGGGAAAAAAGGGGGCCGGACTGCGCCCCCAAACCAACCACCATGTAAAACTTAATTATACACCAATTCTATTTATTACCTGTTGCTTTTCACTGTTTGATAAACGGGTCCAAGCTGTAATCTCCTCTCTTGTTCTTTGGCATCCTTTACAAACGCCAAAGAAGTCGAGTGAACATTTTCCCACACAGGGACTTGCCACCTCCATGCTTCGTTCCAGTTCCACAGATTGAGTGGAGGGCAGGCCCATGGATCAGATCTCACAGACACCAGCGGTACACGCTAACATCTGAGCGCCCTCTACGTTGTCCGTGTTTTCTTTGAGGTCGAGCCAGTTGATCGTGGGGATCTTGGCTTTGAGCTCGTTGTACTCTTCTTCGGTGCACTCTTCGTACGGGGCTTGGCGGTACGTTCCTCCGTCGTAAGGCAGGTAGGAAACTCCTGAGATTTCGTCAAAGTTTTCCCACGTCCAGGCGCCGACTGCTGGCCAGTCTTTTTCTTCAACTGAAATGGTGACCGACGGCTTATGCTCGCACCAGTGTCTTTGGTATGTGAGCCAAAGCGCAAGATGCGATAGAGGAGTAACATCTGATCTTGTGATTCCGGCGGGTGCTTTTTGAGGAAAGCTAAACACAACCGTCTGATCTGGTTTATAAACACATGCTTCATTTGGTACTCCTTGATTAACTAAGAACGTTGTGAGAGGATCTTTTTTGTCTCCTCTAACTCGGCGGATATAGAATTTAGAATGTCTTGGGTGGATTCCAGAAGCGCTGTCAACGAGTTGGCTGACTGTTCCGCTGGGTTTAACGCAAGTAATTGCAGCACTCTTAGGTATTCCAAGCAATCCTGCAAACTCTTCATTAGTTCTTCTAGCTTCCTCTCGAAGCTCGGTAAGTAAGGCATTTAACTCTTCTCCTTGCGTTGTAAGTAACGGATTATCGTAGATCCCCGTGAGAGAGACTCCGAGGAGGCGTTCTTCTTCGGTATTGCGTTGCCACACTTTTCGCAGGTAAGGGAATTTTGTGAAGGTGGACTGGATTGTACCAAGGATGGCGGCAAGCCGCACTTTACGCAATAAGGTTTCTTTGGTGTCATCATGTCTTACCACCACTTCAGAGAGGTTACAAAATTGGTAGGGGCGAAGAACAATTTCGGAACAAGGATTGGTCCCAAACTCAAAATTAGGATCACGATGACCATATTTAGCCACAGTTTTTTGAGCAGCTTCACGATTAAATATCCCACGCTCACCGGAATGACTATTATAAAGGCTAAGCCATTCTTCCATAAACTTTCCGACTGTAGGAGTTGTGTTATAGACTGCTGAGTTATTGGCAAGGGCTCTGTGTGGTGCTGTGTCCCACCAAGGTCCTGCTTTGGCATGGCGAATCCTTTCATCATCAAGGTCAGATAGTGAGATCATTGCAGAGCGGCGAACGCCACCCACTACAACAACTTCACCAATTTTACACATCAAGTCGTGGCACTCCAGTGAGTGCAAGCGACGACCTTTAGCATGTTTAAATGTTGCTACAGTAAACTCAAACAGGTCAATCAGTGGTTGTGGCCCGGAAGCTCTTCCACCAAAAGTTTTGAGTCGTGCTCCGGCAGGGCGCACGGCGCTGACGTCCCACTTTGGTATTTCTCCAGCCCAGAGGTGGGCGAGGAGTAAACGTAATGATTTTGCCCATCCTTCTTTACTATCGTGTACTGCGATGGTGTGGCTGCTTTCAAATAACTGTTCCGGCACTTCGGGCAAGTTATTAATATACTTAGACTCGACCGAAAAGCCAACGCCCGTTCCGCATAGCAAAATGAACATGGCTTCGTCAAAACTTTTGGGGTCATCAATCGGGAGATAGCTGCAGTTATATACGCAAGTATTGTCACGGTCGGCACTCTTTCCTGCAGTCATCATGGCTCGCATTGACGGCATAAGTTCTAGGTTTTTAATTGCGGAGAATAATTCTTCTTTCACCGCAGAATTTGCGGAGATTACAGGAGTTCGGGTAAAAATGTAGTCAACAAAACGTTGTACTGTTTCCTCCCAGGTTTCACGACGACCTTTGTCATCTTGGAAACGGGCATAACGGCTTGCAGCTATATATTCTTGATATTGATCCATGGCTTCTTTTATTATTGTAAGGTTATAAGGGGCAAAAAGGCCCAGCGCAGTTTCTACGCCGGGCCAGCCCATCTACTGGGTACTACTGACTACTTATACTGCGAAGTCTGCTGCGAAGTCGTTGGCAGACACTGAAGCGCCACCAAGTTTCTCACCGTCTTCAGTCTTCTTAACTGCGTTTAAACCGATTGCAATACCTTTGGTACCACTCACATCGTACGGATACATTGTGATTGAAGCACGGCCATAGCAACCGCTATAAAATTCATTCTTGTCCAAGATCTCTTGTGAGTTCTCATCAAAGATGCCAGGCTTCTCGTTAGAGTTAGCATTAAAGAAATAATGACCTGCGTATACCTTGTCATCTTTCTCTAAGTCACCGTCACGTAATCCACCCTTTAATACTTTAGGCAATGATCCACCGAAGTAACCAATGTTGGCTTGCTTTGTTTCCTCAAATGCTTTGTTAAATGCTGCAACACCAGCCTTGTCTGATTTAGGAATCAGAATAGATGCTGAGTATTTCATAGAACCATTAAGTGTTTCTGCTGGCTCAAATACATGAACGAATGAGAAGCGAACTTTGTTAGTTACGTGTTTTACTTTTGTAGATTTTCCAGCCATGATAGTTATTACCTTTTTAACGTTTTATTGGATTGGACTTCAATCGGGGCCAATCCGGCAACCCGTACAACTATTATACTACACATTTACGCATCGTACAATATTCCGTGCTTTGCTAATGCTTGCCTCATTGCCAGTGCGTTAACGAAGTCTAAAAGATACTCTTTTTCCTCTAACAACTCTGGCTCTTCTGCAACTATATCCAGTATATCATAAACTGATTCTCGTAGTTGCCTAATTGAATCATGTTGTCCGCTACCTGGAAGGCACTCAAAATCTTTTGCAAACTTTTCAATCATTATATCAGGTACTTCAAACTTTGAGTCATAATATTGTACTATCATTTTGCAACCATTACAAGCCCCACGTTGCCCAGAGCATATCCTAGGAACATGATGCCTGTACCGGTTCCCCCTTTGTAGAATTGTTCACAAGCTACGACAAAATAAACTACTCCCATTGCTGCAATTAACCATGAGCTCATTTGAAGTCTTCCTTTGCATCGTCCTTAACTCGTACCAATTTTGGCTGACCCTCTGGTCGTGATACCAAGTCGCCTAACCAAGAATCAATAGGAGATTTTGGTGATAGCTTCTTAATGGCTGAAACGGATTTTAGCTTTGGTTGCTCCCAAATGGCTTTTGCGTCCATACCTTTGTCAACTAAGATTGCTGCAGCTAACGCTGAATCAGTAATCTTTCTGTGTGTCACAGAGGTACCTAGTTTAAAACCTGGCGGAATTATGTCTTTATCTACCGCCTGTGATAATGCAAAATCTTCTACATCAGATGCCCATGTACGTAAGTCTTGTGCTTTAGTAAGAACCTGTGATACTTCATCAGCACTTAGCAGCGGTGGGTCTTTAAATTCCAGTCTTGTAAGCTCTGTGTTGAAATCAGAACGTGCACGGCATTGTGCTTTTGCCCTACAGAACTGGCAGTGCTCACCCGGTAAGAAATCACCAGCGCCAGCCCATGCCTTCTTGGCTTTTGGTTTTACGAAGTAATTCGCCCAGTCGACCAACTTAGCGATTGAAGTGCCATCAGATGAGATGCTGTCCAAGCGAGGCTGGTGGATCGTGTAGGATACCTCTTTGATATCTGGATACTCTTCCTTAAATTTTGAGTAAGCACCAAGAGCGTATAGTCGCAGCTGGGCGTTGTCCTGTGCGTAGACAGGCACACCTTTTCCAAATTTGAGGTCGATGACACGAATGGAGTGCTTAGAAAGTATAACCACATCGGCTGTACCAAAGCCATCAGGTACCCAGTCAGAGAAGTCCACACGCTGCTCAAATAATGGGGTATCTCCTTCACCGATTTGAGAACGGACGTATAGAACGTAATTATCGACGTTAGCCTCGAAATCGTCGTTGTAGTAGGGTGTTGCTTTGATGATTTCGATTTCACGTTCGTATTCTTCATAATCAATTTGTCCAAAATGATGTCGTAATTTAACCTCTGCCAGTGAGTGGGCCATAGTTCCCTCTTGACTAAAGTCAAAAGATCCTGATTGCCGTTTTTGCTCTGGGAGGGTTGCTTCTAGTCTAGCGCTTGGGGTGCAGGTAAGCCACCGTTTTGCGCCGGACGCACTGAGGAGTGCATGTGCTGTCATTTTTAGCCTTTTTAAACGTTTTAGAATCTACTTATACTAATGCAAAAAAGGGGCTATGTCAAGCCCCTTTTTGAAATAAATATAAATTTACGCTTTAAGGGCTGAAATTAAATCTGAAATTTCTTTGTTGAAGTCAATCTTTACTTCTACCTTGGCATCTAGCTTGGTATCACGGGTCTCACGATAGTCAGTCTGAAACTGGCCACGGAGTGCGATTTCTGCCAAACGGCTGTTGAAGTTTTTGTTGTCCAAATTGGCGAGCAGCTGTGTCTCCCAATATGCCTGTGAGTGTACCAGGGCTAAGTCAAGAGCTTCTGCAAACTCAGGGTGATTCTTCTTGTATGCCTCAGCGGTTGCCTTGCTGATGCCTAGTTTAGACCACATCATTTTTTGAGATGCGCCTTCCTGACCTAGCGCTACCATCTGAGCGCACATGGCTGGATCATACTTGGATAGGGGTTTCTTAGCTGCCACACTTCCACCTTTTCAAAGCTGCTGCTTTTCTTGTTGGTTTGCCGTTCTCGTCTTTCATTGGGCCTTTAACGCCGCTCATACGAGCACAGAATGAGTCTTTACGTGAACCACCTTCAGGCTGTGGTGCCTTTAGATTGGAGCCGGTTGCTGCATTGTATTTAGCACGGCCTTTAGCCGTTAGTCCAGCACCTTGGGATGCCGGTAGCTTTTCGCCACGGCCAATGGATAGTGAAGGATTCTTTTTAGTTGCCATTACTTAGTCTTCGCAGTCTTCGCTGATTGTTTAAATGCTTTGGCTGTTGGTGCACCTGTGGCGCCCGGCTTGCGCATCTTCTCGCCAGAGCCAGCCTTGATGCGTTCTTGTTTAGCGTGGATGTTTGCGTATAGGCCGGGTTTAGTTGCCATGTTTGCCTCTTAGAATGTAATGCCAATACCGTTAATGCGTTTTACTGTTTTGAGTAGTTCACGCTCGTTGGCGTCGCTAACAAATTTGTTGATTTCAACAGCTTTCTCAATGACCTCTTCCATAGTTGGAAACTTAGGTGCTAGTTCGGCTGCGTCTTTAGCTGCCTTGTCTACTGCATCAAAGGCGGCTAGGTTGGCTTTATATTGCTGCTCCATAAAGTCTTTGGCTGTGTTAAATACGGAAAAGCGTAGTTCAAATGGATTCATGTAATTCTCCTGTGTATGTGTGTGGATGCCCGCATCTAGTAATTCTTACTGTCTTGGGCGTTGTAAGAATAGGTTTCCGGGCGTCTCCCGACGTACCATACTCCCTATATACACTAATGCAAAAACACAGAGATTTCCGCCCTAGTCCGGCATGATAATTTTGCGGATGGGTTTCTGGCCAGCTTGTTCCTGTGCCTTTTGCTCTTCTTCTATCATCTTGCGGAAGGTTGGCATCATTTCGTTGACAATTAGTTTGGTCATGGCCTCAGCTTTTAGGCGGTCTTCCATTTCCTTTTCTGCAGACGTGCGCTTGGTCTTTTCATCTACCGCATCGGCAATGTTGTTACCAAACTTACGATGCTTTAAAAACTGACGGATAAAGTTCTCATCATTCGCCATCTTTTTTCAGTGCCTCCTCTACGGCTTTTAATGAAGCCTGTGCCTTCTCAATCTGTGGGCCAGCTTGCATTTGTAACAGTTGAATGAATGCCACCAGGGACACTGAATTGGTGTGTAGTGGGTTGTTAAGGATGTTGAGCAGTGCGTTAATCTCTTTGACTGTCAACTCCACGGTTACTGCAAAATCATCTATGGTCATTTCTTATTACCTTTCTTTGGTTTAAATAGTTGTTCTCTTGCTTTTAATTTTTCTGGGTCAGTGCAATACTGATCCAGCTCAAACTTGCGACTATACGTGTCCATTAGTTTTTCCATACGCATGTCGTGTAAAACTTTAATACCCCACAGTGCATTGCCAACTTCATCTTCTGTCATTGGTATTGGATGATCGCCGTGATGCTTGTATAACAAATCAAGATCTTCACTGGTTTGCCAAGCTGCCATAATGGCGCTTTCCAAATCTATTTTGTCATTCATTTTGTCCTCTTTTTCCAATCAAAAACATAGAAGGGGCCAACAATTTTAAGTGCCTCAAATACTTCTTCAAACGCTTTGAAGTCATCTTCATGCCATTGCTCTGGGTGCTTTAAATCTTCCCGTAATTGCTTGTATGTTTGGATTAACTCTGCGCCAATAATCTCATCAACGCATTCATCAGTGACTTCTATTTTCATTTACCGCACTCCCTGTCTGCTTGACGTTTTGCCAGCTCACGGTCGATGTACCACTTTGCTTTCTTAAGATCTTCAATGGCGTCTTTTTTTAAGTCGCAGCGCCAAATGTATTTAAGTGCGTTACCTAAATTAAAACCCATGTGCTCAGTAATCTGAATGCACTCGATGCCACTGGGGTGGTCGGTATAATGCTTAGGATGGTTGACCGGATCGTTCATGTCTCATTTTCCTTAATTCGTTTTCCATTACCATGGCTTCTTGTTCTGTTGCGCAGACCCATAGCCCCATAAAAGGTTGGTACATACTGGTATCAATGTCCTCTACACCAGTGATTGTTTCTAATGTATAACTACCACCTTTGCGATGCTCAACAACAAAGTAGCTCATAGCTTCAGTTCCTTTTTAATAAACTCAATGCCTTTAGTAAAATGATACCGCCAGTACTTCTCACTGACACCAACGTCATAGTACATATGGCCATTGAGAAACGCTGTTAAAACATAGCGTTGCTTTTGTGGCATTTTGGTATCAATTAATCTACGAATATCAATTATATCATCGTTATCCCAAGGAAGCCAGCCCTCTTGTAATAAATGAAAGCCATCTGGTGCATCGTCTTGCTCAATGGGATCTGGATCTTCGTCAGATAGTCTCGGTGTCACCGCTTTTATTTTATGTTTTTTTATCATATTACTAATGAGTCTAACAACGCTTCCTGTAAGTTAATTTTGCCTTCTAATACTTTGACTACGTGTTCATCAATACTCTTAGCTATCGTCAGGTGATGTATGATAACCGGTTTTTCTTGCCCTTGGCGGTAGATCCTAGCATTCGCCTGGATGTAGTTCTCTGAGCTCCATGGTAGATCGAACCAGACCGTCTGTGCTGTGTCTCCAACGTTGCACTGTAAATTAAGCCCGATCCCACCACTTTGCGGGTGGGCAAGGAGCATACGAATCTCGCCACGACGCCACGCCGCAATGTTGTCATCGTCCAGCACCACCGCCTGTGGGAACTGAAGACGTATTCGTTGTAGCGAATGCTTGAAATGATAGAAGACAAGCGTGGGACTTGAAGATTCTTCCATGATCGACTCAAGACATTCCAATTTAGAGCGGTGTACTTCTTGTGCCTCTCCTTCCGCATTATAAACTGCTCCCGATGTGAACTGGAGCAGCTTGTTCGCCAATGCTGCCGCTGTTGGAGCTGTGATTTTTTCTTTCTTGACCTCAACGACCATATCTTTTCTAAGTTGGTCATATTTACTCCTTACATTCTTATCAATTTCTATGGGGTGATACAAACTGGTACATTCAGGCAGCTGCAAGTAGTCCTCCGCCCGCAATGAAAAGCAGATATCTTCTATTTTACTCTTAATTGCATCTTCAGCGCCCGCTTGCATCTTCCATGAGTACACCACCTTGGTATGGCGGTTGTACTGGTCTGGTGTCAGGTACTTATCCCTAAACTTGGTAAGGCTAGTCTCTAGACGTGCCCCTAAGTCCAATATACCCACCTGTGACCAGAGATCAGCCAGGCCTTGAGGGGTGGGTGTGCCGGTGAGGATGATGCGCCTGGTGAACGTTTTAAGGTGCTTCTTGAGCGCTTTAAAACGCTTGGTGCTGGAGTCCTTGAAACGGCTCGATTCATCTATTACTAAGTTAGTAAACACTAACTTAGGTGAGACGTCACAGAGCCATGCTACGTTCTCAAGGTTAACTAAGTATACGTCTGCATCAGCGTTCAATCCAGCCATACGTTGGGTGGAGCTGCCAAGTATCTTCGAGACCCTTAGATGCTTCAGATGGGCCCATTTCTGTACTTCTGTGTCCCATACTGTCTCGGCCACTCGTTTCGGTGCAATGATCAGCGTTTTCCCTTGAAACTGTTCTGCGATGATGGTCAAGGTGGTAGTCGTTTTCCCTAGACCTGGAGGCAGGAAGAGTCCCAGGTTTGGAATCGTCTTCGCTCGGTCGATGATTTGTGTTTGATACGGATGTAAGTTGGTTCGCTTGAGCACGTTCTATTCCTTTAACCATGGCTTTTAATATTGGTAGCATTATTTTTGTTCCGTACTCTGACAGGGCACAGTTTACAGCCCACAGTATAACTCTTGTATTTGATTCTGTATACGGCAGGTTTTTGTCAATACGATCTAATGACGGTGCATCCCAACGCCTAGTGGCATTTCCATCTGTTGGTTCAAAACAAAAGTGAAGTCCTGTTATCTCACATGTGCCTCTGGTAAGGTGTGCTTCTATCCACGCTTGAGTAATTGCCAGTTCAATACCTTTGTCTTTACATCTGCGCCTAGCATTACCTATTAACGTGTTTGCTCGCCCAACAACAGTTCTTTTGTAGTCGTTACTGTATGCCATTTATGAAGTCCTCAACGTCTTCTTTGCTTCGTAAAATATGGACAGGAAACCCCTGTTCACCCAGCTCGTCGAACACGACTACTTGTCTTGGACTTAGTATTCCTGTTTCCGTTTTTAACTCGACTAGAAAAACTTTCTGATTCAGAAACACTATTCGATCCGGCACCCCCGTCACGCTGCTCAGCCATTTGAATGAGAGCCCCGATGACTGCTTGATTCGTTTTGTCAGGTAACTTTCTATTTCTTTCTCTAGTACGCTCACGTTTGTCTTCCTCCGTCGCATAGATTGCGAATACTTGTTTAAATATGTGTTCACCTAAATACGAACGACTCTCATCACCAATCTTGGTTTCATCCTCACCAATGAATTCAAAGACGTGGGTGACTGTGTGAGAAACTTCATGGTAGATAACCCCCATGCGCTCCAAGGCATCACACTTAGACATCTCATCATAGTTAAACACAATGCCCAACATGGCAGCATGTGTGCCCTCTTGTTGGATTAGATGTGACTCTGCCAGGCCAATGTCTAATGACTGATGGCGGGTGGTAATCTTAGAGTCTCTGACTGCTTGCTGGAATGCTGCGTCGTCAAAGCATACCTTGATCTTGATACCAAAGTGTCCCGTGTCGGCAATGTAGTATGGCAGTTTCTTTTTCATAGCAAGTCTTTAGATAATATGCCACGTTTATAAAATATCTCTCGGATTTTTTGTAGCGCACGTTTTTCAATTGCACTAACTGTCTTGATATCCAAAAACATTACTTCAGCAATTTGAGCATGTGTCATGGCACGATCAAGTATTTCTTGGCGGTCTTCTTTGTTCATTTTGTTAGTTCACGCAATAATTTAATAGCTTCTTGAATAAGAGCACAGTCTGGTGCTAACGGATTGCCATATCGTTGGTCAAGTGCTTCAATTAGTTCTTGGGTTGTCATACTATCTCCTTTTTAATACCATAAAAATACAAATCTGCTGGAAAGTCGCAGGTTGAAAATTTGTGCTCAGTAAACATAGAATGTAAATCAAACTCACTGGCAAAATCGTATGCAGTCAGATTACTGTAATAGTCGTTTGTGAACGGCGCATCTGCTGGGCTGGTGCGAGTTGTACCATGCTCTGGTCTGCCAGTGGTAGCGCAACTAAACACAAACAAACCGCCAGGTTTAAGAACGTCGTACATCCTTGCAAATGACTGTCTCCAAAACTGATCATGCTCAAAACATTCACAAGAGATAACAGTATCAAATGCGTTGTTCGGTGATTCTAATCCATGGGCTGGGCATACTAGATCCACATCCTTGCCGGGACCCAAATCAATACCTAGATAGTCACAGTCATCAAAGAAGATACGCACTGAGCCGTTAATGTTTAGTGAACCAACTTCTAATACTTTGGTGTGATTAAATGCTTTTGGAAACTTAGTGCGTACACTAGATACAAAATCTAATTGAGTTTGATGAGACATTATTGATACCACCTTCTATATAGTTCGGGTCTGTTTGCTTTAATCCACTCTTTGGGTTCATTATAGTTCTTTTCGCTGTCTAAGCCAATAGTTGCGCTACCAACGTGGTGAACATAAGCACGGGATGCGTAGTGGTGGCGTCCTTTGTTAGTCATGTCAAGACATTGGATGTCATCACTGAACCAGTTGATTGGCGGGTAGTCTATCCATGCCTCTTTGCTGATGTATGCAAACAAGGGGGCTACTGCACCTTGATGCAACAAAGCATTGCCCACAATGTGTTGGTTGGTAGACGGGCGAGCATAGTCTGACTTAGCCGCCACCCATCCCAACTTACCCATCTTCTTCAATCCTTGCACATCTTCATTAAGCAAACGATAAGTATCTGGGGTGAGCACTACATCATCGTTCGCCACAATGATTTCATCAAACTCTTGAAACGCACGATTGACTACGCAGTTGTATGAGTCGCCATAGTTCGTACCTTTGTTTTCGTGCATGATTGTTATTTGATTGCCAGTAGTGTGAAACTTTAAGTTTTTAGGTGCAGAGATAAACACCACTACATCGTCCGGCACGTAGTGTTTGATAGATGCCAGCATGACAGGCAAGCATCTTGCATTGATGGTTGCTATAACAATCGCTTTCATTCTGTTTGTGCCTTCATCATCTCAGCTATCAGATGTTGTGTGGTTTCAGGGATTGACGCTACAGGGGCGCCACGGATTAGCAGTCCTAATAGGATCATGCCAGTGTAAAACGATTTTTGGTCTTGCTCATTCATTAGAATATACTTTCATCAAAGGTTTGGATTGAGTCGACATACTTCTGTGCCTTCTCGTTTAATTTAACACCACGATAGACATGGGAGCGGTTGCCGTCTGTTCTATCTAATGCTGATTCAATACGGTGTTCTTGTGTAGCTGCCAAGAAACGACGTTTAAACGCAAGCTCTGTTCCTGGCACAATGCTCTTCTTCAACGCCCAGTGCTTGTAGCAAGCAAACACTTCGTCTTTAGATACCTTGGATTCAGGTTCAAACACAAGGGCATCTTCTACAAACGAACCGATAGGGTTGCCCAGTTCACTCATCAACTCTAACAACTCAATGCCCGTCTTAGGTTGGATGAAGTGACCACCACGTGCTAAGCGACGCTTTAAGCCTTCCATTGCCCAGTTGAAGATACCCGACAGTTCTTGCTCTAACTTGTGTGCTAACTCTGTGTCTTCGTTGTTGTAGAACGAGCGCGTCATCTTAAGCACTACCATACGACCAGTTAGCGCGTTAGAGTTCTCTGTTAACTGTAAGACCTCGTTTGAATAAACTACTATTCGTGTGGGTAAGTAACCATTCCACGATTCCTTATTTTTTCTATTAATGGTGATAGTATCACCTCCCACAATGCGCAACAGCTGACTGACCACAGCAGAACGATTACGCTCAGGAGCACGGGCATCAGTAAAGGATGCAAGGAGTTTACCCAGCCAAGGTTGTAGTCCAAAAGTATCACAGAGTTCCTCCAGTTGTGGTGCTACAGTGTTGTGTTGTCCTAACAGGGCAACAAGGATTTTGTTAATTGTACCTTTACCTGAGCGACGTGGGCCAATAATGTTAAAAAACTTCTGCTGGCTGGTATCTCCTGAGAGGATGTAACCAAACATCTCTTGCAGTGCGTCAATAGACTCTTGATCTTCGTCCCAAACGGATTTAAGAAATGCGAGCCATAGTGGGCAGGTGGCGCTTTGGTTGTAAGAGAAAGGGAGAGAGTTTTGTGTAAAGAAACCCAATGAGTGCGGTATGAGCAATGTGTCTTCAAGGTGGAAGATACCATTCTGAAGAGACACCAACTTAGAGGCATCGGGTTTGTCCTGAGCATAAGACTCTAACCAAATCGGTGGCTTTGTATTAGCGTGATTGGGTAAGTGGGTAATTGACTTGATGGCATCTAATGCTGCGGATACAGTTGCAGGGGACGGATTAAACGCTTCTAATGCGCCCTTCTTACCAGTTTTCTTACATCTGTCTAGGAGGGCATAGAGTCTCGAACGGATAGTAGCCTCTTCAATTACATCATAGTTTGTGGTGTTGTAGAGGTAGAAGTCCTGAGCATAGTGTACAAGGCGGTAGCCTTCCTCAGAGGAGTAGAGGTTGTCTAGGAATGTACGGGCATGGTTCATTGCTCCTTGGTCAAGGATAATCTCGCCACGTTGGAGGGCTTCAGTACGTTCTTGTTGGTTGACCTTAAAGATCAATGAGCGCAATGTGGCACCAGAACCCTTAAACGTCGGCCACTTGGAATCACATTGACCAGAGGCATAGTTCTCTACTGAACCATCTCCATAGCTCCAACGCTCCCATAGTTCTAGGGCTTCGTAATCCCCGCCAAACTGGTGGTGTAGAGCAAACCCTACATTAAGCCAATCCGTATACCCACAGTCGGGTGATATGTGTGTCAGGATCTCTGTCTCTACCCTATGAATATCATAGTCCGCTACGGGTGGTGCATAATCCTCGAATGCGTCTCCTGTGTTACGAATGGCTCTAGCCGGAATAATGGATGTGAGGTCTTGTGGTTCCTGTGGCACTGTGCCGGTGAGGTGATGTCCTGTGATGGTGAAGTATCTGCCACGTGGATAGATTTCTAAGCCTTTGGTATGGTCAACGTGGGCATTTGGCAGTACAGAACGGGTAAATATCTTTACACCAGTACCAGATGGGCTGATTTCCATGTAACCATCAATACTATCTGCTAATTGTTGCAGTGCAGCATTTGTAAAGCCTTTGTTGGTGTCGTAGCAATCATCTAAATCTACGCCAATGAGGTTGTCTTCATCGGAAAAGACGAATCCAACGCCATCAAAGCGGTTTGGGTTGTCCTCATAGGCAGATTGGACAGATAGAAAGTCCGCCCATGTTGCTGGGTTGGTTGAGGAGGCAGACTGTCCATTGGATTGGGCTGGCAGTTTTGACCACCTTTTGGTGTCTCCACTGCCAACTTCCACAAATCGCCATAGAACCCACCTTGGAATACGCTTCAGTTCCATGGGGATGTTTTCAAATATAACTGGTAGGGTGGTAGGTTTTGTATTCATACCTGTGATTTTATAGTAAGTTTAAACACTTTGCAAACCTATTTATGTAGGTATTTCACATTATGAAATGCCAATTTGCCAAACCTCCCCGCAAACCCTTATAGTAGAGCCATTGTCACGGTAGCTTTCCTATAACCACGGGGGTTAGCGGGTGATTTGTCACTTTTTGTCGAAAAATTGTCAGGGTACAAATGAGAATGATTCCTATTTGACTACCAATAATCAACGACTTACGAACAAATTGTCATAGTAGTCATAGTAGTCACCCTTACTTTTATTATTTTTATTATTTTTAAAAAACATAAAGTAAAGAGAGGGGGTAAAAGTGATTTAGACCCTGACTACTGTTACTACTATGACAATCCATAACTTTTAGTTATATAGAAATTGAAATGCTACTACTTTTGGTTATAAAAAGGGGACGACTTTAATAGCATGTCATATAGCCACCCTGGGAGATACACACAGTTTGTCCCCCGTTGGGTTGATTAATGATGATAGTTTCCGCAGCCAAAACGGGAGAGCTTATAAGGCATACTGTCAATATAACTAAAAGTTTGGTCATTTGTTCACCTCATAACCTTTCTGTTCAATCATTCTGTATGCCCATTTTCTGAACTCAATGCGGTTTTCGCTTGTTTGGGCTTCTTTGTCATCCCATACGGCATCAAGGATATGCTCGCCTGTGGCATCGTTAAACTCAATCTTTAGCATATTGCCGTCTTTATCATAGATATCTACTGGTATTGCTCTCATTTTGCACCCCATGTGTCTTGGTTGTTGTAATCGCCTCTAATCATGCTCATTCTTTCGTCTTTCCTACTTTTTGGCTCAACTGCAAGCCATTGTTTAAACATCGCCTGATAGTGTAGGTAGTCATGGTTCATCTCAAACAATGGATGATTCATGCCCGCCACATCAACTGTGCTTAATACATCGCTAGACGGAATCCATTTATTTGAATGTCGGATTTTGTCTCGGGCTTGAATATATAGGGCATATGCTCGTTTTTGTTCGTCAGTCATCGTGTTTCTCCTCTAGGTGATCATCATTCTTTAACTCATTCAAATATGCGGGTTCTCTTGATATGTGGGCTTGCAATTCACTTATACGGACTTCTGACATCTTTGTATGGCTTGATAGCTCTGTCTTGGTAGGTTGCCTACATAACGATTGGGATAGGCTTCTCTCTATGTATTTGAGCTTCTTGATATCAAGCATGATATTGACAGGCAAACGGATAAGGTTCTCGGTGTTGTTTAACTCCCGCTTAACACCCCTCAATATGAATGGCTTGGCATAGGTGGCAAAACTGGCATTGTTAGTGGGTTTCCATGCCCTTGCTGACATGAATAGGGCTTCATTACCCATGCTAAGGATGTCCTCAACGGGTGTCTTACCATGTTGCCATGCGGATAGGCTACGGACTACATAGACTACGAATCTAAGGTTGTGTTTGATTAGCTTTTCTAAGGCTTGTTGGTTGCCCTGTTGAATCTGACTAGCTAATTGGTGCTCCTCTGTAACTGAAAGAGGTTCTATCCCATACAGGGATTGGAGGTAATCACTTAAAATATCATTTTGGGTCATCAGGGTTTCACATTATGAAATACGAAACCCTGATTATATTACTTTTTGTTATATAGGTGGTAATGATGCCAACAATACCATATAAGCAATGGTAGCCATGTATAGGTTAGTGCTTCCCACGCTAGACTTCCAAGCCACATGATAAAAACTGCGGGTAAATATAATATGTTTGCTACGAAATTCATATCAATGCCTCTTTTAATAATGCGGTTGCCAACTCGTAATCTGTTGGTTGGGTTGGGAGTTCGGTTAGGGTCATGCCCTCTGTTAAGTAGGGCTTTGCCTCTCGTCTTGATGCAAACTTACGCAATGCCCCACCGAACTCATCAACAAGGATAAATTTATAGACAGATCGTTTAAACATCTTCTTCGTTGTCGTATAGACTATACTCCTCCTCGATCATTTCAATAACTTTCAATCGCCACATTAGCGTAGTCTTATCCTCATACTCATCTTCCAACTCAGAGTTAAGGATTGCATCTTCAATTTGATCTTGGGTCATGTTCTGCTCCTCATAATGTCTGCTACTTCTTTGGTTATAACAACACAATCGCCTACGGGTGCTCGTCTTTCCATTCTGTCAAAACCATATATCAAGCCATTTGCCTCGTAATACTCCTTTGGCGGGTCAAGATATATCGTGCATCCTAACTGTCTAGATACTTTGCAAGCAAATCCCCTGTGCAACACATAATCTCCAAATTTAACAATGTCCATGTTTAAACACCTCGCATAATGTCTGCTACTTCTTTGGTTATGGGGTACAACTCATCATTAGATACAATCTTGGGGTGCTTGTTTCCATCCAGATCGAATATGTTTATCTGGGTATACATACCACCCACCACCCACACTTGACCAACATCCTCATTGGTCATAACCCAATCATTAGGGTTCATTCCATCACCCAATATGAGGATTCGTTTTCCCTTAAACCAACACCCTCAACAAAATCCTTTCCGTCTGTGATATCCAACACAAACATCTTGCCTTTGATATCTTCAGGTAGATCATCTTTGTTGGCTAGTTTTACTACATCCTTTGTGCCGTCTTTGATGTATTGCACCTCATTGGCTTTGACCCACACAAAATATGTGACGGGTTTGTAGTCGTGATATTTGTCAATCTGCTCTCGGTTAGTTACTAAATACTCCATTGCATTTTTAAATGTAGGGGACTTAGGTGTATAGCCTGTGCTATGTAAGTAAAGCATATCTTCATAAGCAAGGTTAAACGCACCATTGGTCTTTTGATTTACTTCCCATGACCATTTGTTGCGTAAAGATTGGACTGCTTGTTCGTAGTTTCGCTTGCAACTCTCAATGTGTTGGAAGATAGTAATGGGTGCTAATGTTTTCTTAGCAATCTTCACAATGTTCTTAGCGTGGATAGACTGTTTCATTTGACCCATACCACCATACCCGTATCTACCATCATCAATGTTGCGGTTGGTAATGGTGTATTTGCCGTCATACCTATGCTTTCCAATCTCCCCAATCTGCGTGTTTGGGTCATCGGCATGGTATATCTTCAATCCGAAACAAACACCCTGTTTAAACTCATCGGGCATATTGTATGTAGATATGTCGCATGGCTTATATGACAAATTGGGTATAGCACTTTGGATGTCTTTAGCTAGTGCCACTAAATTAGAATCAACAAACGGAATGTCGTTAAATGGTTCGCAAATAATTTTATCACTCATAATTTTCTCCTCAATTAAACCAAGATTTATAGCGGTCTTTACACATCTTACCCAATGGCACTTCTACTTCTTTAACAGGTTTAAACAACTCGTAAGCATGTTTGTTCAACAACTTGGGTAACTTTTCTTTGTGATAAGTGACGATTGATTTAGGATTTTGTCTATCTGTCCAATCATAGCGTTCATTTTTAATGAGATATTTGTAACTCTCTGCTATTGCAAACCAATGTTGGGGTGCATTGTCATCAACTTGTTTAAACATATCGTGCTCGTCTATATCTAATTCTTGGCAAGCAAGGGTAATGGGGTTTTGCCAATAACCCACATACTTATCATCCACCATGTCCACCATGACATTTAAATACTCTATCAATGGCTTAATTTGTGCTCTTACTTCCTTGGTTTTTGTGCGGTCTAATTGGTGTATTGTTTCACGATGCACTACCAATGGTTGCCAATACTTATCACCCTGTTTGCGTGTAAATGTAGTATCACCCTTCTCTGCGGTGTAATACTGAAAGCCATCCTCTGTTGATACTGCAACATACTTACAAGAATTGTGATTGACCATGTTTAAACCGATTGGTAGGTTGTAATGGTAAAACCCGAATGTTGATGCACTACTCAAATACTTAGGATGTAACTGTGTGCCTTCTTTCCAATATGCCTTTGGTGTGTGGACTGTAACAGTTTCAATGCCATCGTTTAAACACCATGTAATAGCCCTGTTCAATGTTCTGTTACTGTGTTGCCATGCGTCAAACACAATCGCATATTCTGTGTCGCTAATCTTTAAAACTTGTTCCCAATCCCTTCTGCGTTCACCACATGGTCGAATGTTCAATGCTTTGCGTTTGCCTTGCAATGGTTTGATTGATTCATAACGGGATTTAATCTTCTCAAAATCCGAATAGGTTTGTGTTTGTGCCTGTACTTCCATTGGCGTTCTCATGTAATTTCCGTAACCCATCTTAATTCTCCTCAATATGAATTGCTGACCCAATGGTAGGGTTAGCGTGTTTGTTGTTTACAATAGCCCATAAAACAGGGCAACTCCATGACCCACCCCAATCGTTACCAACATGACCATCCGTTAAGACAATGGCACAAACTGGGTCAATCTTATGCTTACTCATGTACTTAGTAATGCAAGAGGGTCGTGTACCACCACCCCCGACTGGCTTAGTTGATGATGTCATGCGGGTGGCATCGTTTAAACCATATACCTCATGCCCCGCCACTTCGCTATCCCAATAGATCAGATCGACTTGTTCAGGGTTCACATTCTCCATAATGCTTGCAACTTCAGAGATAAACCTATTAAGGATGTCACCTTGGATAGACCCCGATGTATCAATGGCAACAACAACTCGACCCATAGTTTCACTATATTGTGATGGCATATAGATGTCATGTTGTAACCATCTGCGGTTAGGTTTTCTCCATGTTGAATCGTCTTTGCCTTGGCATATAGCCGATACAAATTCACGGAGAGCATCTTTCCAATTTACCTTGGCACTCATAAGATCATCAAACGATCTGTTTAAACTACCCCCCACCTTACCCGCTAAGATTGCACCTTGTCTAATGGCTTGGTCGATCTCTTTGGCTAATTCTTGGGCTTGGGCATCTGTCATCTCCTCTGCTCCTTCCCAATCATGCTCATCGAACCCGCCACCCATGCCTTGCCCACCATCTTGACTGTCTAGCAATGCAAACACCTCGGCACTATTTAAGCCACGATACTTCTCGTCATGTAAGCCACCCTTGGGTAATGTTACAAACCCATTACTAGCTTTGCCCTCATCGACAATCTCAATGTTAATCACATAGTCACAAGCCATATTTGCCCGTTGTGGGTCTTGCTTATTTAAGTGTTTCCATGTCAGTAGATGTCTATACATTTTGTGCTTTGCCTCATGCAAGATAACACCCCGCAAATCGGCATCGTTTAAACTCTCTACAAACTCCCTACCAAAATACACATCTTTACCATTGGTGCAAGCGGTTGGCACATCGTCTTTAACCTTAGCCTCGCCAATCATTAAGATACCTGAATAGGCAACAAACTGCGGGGACTTCATTAAATCAATGTGTGCTCTTTCAATGCGTTGTTCTGCGGTTAGTGCCATGATTTTCCCTTTCGATTTGATTTAAAAAGTGTGCCTTTAATTCTGCACCCGTTCTAGACTTATAAGTTCGATTGTATTTTTCAAACTTGTACTTGCCCTCGGTGACTGTATTCCTACCAACTCCCCACCTCTCATCTGAATGATCTAATGAATATGCTTGCCACTCCATAATCAATTCTCCTCTTTAAAGTAAAGACAAAACACAATGTAACCAACAATGCCCCAAGCCAATATCCCGCTATATGCTAAGAATGTAAAAAGGTAATCGTAAAATGTCATCATGTTTAAACTCCCTGTGCAAATAGGTAATTGTTATTGGTAGCCCATTTAATGAACCCTTGATTAGTGCCAACTGTTGCCTTCTTGGATGTACGCATAACACTCGTGGCAAACAATCCCTGTGCCTCTTTGGATAGTCTGTCTAGATACTTCATAAACTTAGACACATCATCTTTTTCAATCCTTTGGATTGCTGAATAGATAAGCATACAAACGGCACTAGGGGACTTAGGAATGGCACACTTATCGGGGTTGGCTAGTACATCTTCCCATTGTGGCAACTCGTCATTTAATTGGATGATAGAGAGCATATCGTAGGTGGCTCGTTTTCCTATCGTGCCTGTGAGAGTATGCCCCATGATGTTTAAACCTAATCCCTTGGTTTTCTTAATGATGTCACTAGCCTTTTCTAAACTGCGTGGGGTAGTAAATGCGGGTCTAGGTGCTCTTGGGTCGTAGATATATTCATTGTCGCTTGCCTTGTCGAAATCCTCAAAACTTCCAAGCATTTGGGGGAATTGTTTTACAGTCAATAAAACTTCAGGGGCAATGTTGTTCTCTAATGCCCATTCAATCCATTGGTCTGCTGATGGCTTGCGAACCTTTACAACTGCTAAGCGATTGCGGGCATGGGGTGGTAGATTGTCCCCAATAGCCTCATTAGCAAGGTTTGTAGTGGCGAACACAATAGACCCCTTGGGTAGATCATATATGCCTAGCTTGCGTTCTAGCATCAATCTAAGGCAAGCGTTCATTACTGCTTTACTTGCCTTGCCGATCTCATCAAGCATTAACACAATGGGCTTATTAAGGTGAAAGCCGAATTCCTCATTGGGTATGAATGAGCACACCTCTGTGCCGTCAATGGTACGGATTTTAGGCACTAAAAAATCCCCTACATCCTTGGTAGTCATATCGCCATAACATACAAAATGATCGGGCAATTTGGCTTGTAACATCTTGAGCATGGATGACTTACCAATACCCATTTCGCCTTGTGCTAGGACTGTTACGCTGTCCCCTACGGCATGAATAAGGTCGGCACACTCTTGGAGAGTGACTGATTTGTATAGATCGTTTGACATGGTGTTTAAACTCCTTTAATTGGTATAGGTTGGGTTATATAAATCAGGTGCTATACAAGCCACAAAAAACAGGCAAAGCAATAAGACAATAATTGCGATATTTTCTCTCATAATGTCGTTCCCCATAATAGCAAAATGGCAATAAATATGGCTAGGGATAAACCCTTTAATAAATAGATCATGTTTAAACACCTTCCTTTGGTTTTGTATTAGTTGAATAATGGCTTTTTATATAGTCGGACAATATGTCAGTCAATCTACCTGAATCCCCATAAAACCAATTATCGGCTTCAATGTATTCAAGTAAATCTTCAAGGGCTTGAAATTCTGCATATGTCATCATGTTTAAACCACTCCTTCAGGTATCTGTTTAAATAAATAATATAAATGGTCAGGCACATAAACAACTTGCCCTTCTTCATCTCTAAATTCGTGTCCATCGGGGGTCAATGCTTTTCCCCGTTGGTCTATGTGGTAAAACTGTTCATAAATTGGGGTAATCATGTTTAAACACTCCCGTCTAATAGGTTGTCAAAATAGGACTGTGGCAACTCGGGGGCTTGGACACCATCAAGCCATTTATTGATGTGGCGGGTTGTTGTCTTGCTCCATTTCGTATCAGTCTTAGAAAATGAATAAGTGCTCTTATCAAAACTAGCAACGGGTGTGGAATAGCTGAATAAGACTATCTGATTATTTGATTCTAAGAGGGTCATATTAGATGCGAGAATTTTTACTTGTAATGACATGGTGTGATTCCTTTGTGGTTGGTTTTAAGGGGGTTTTTAGCCCCCGTTTGGGTTAGATGGTGGGCTTGCCTAGCATTTGTGCTAATTCGTTATAGACTGCGGTTCTAGTGCCTTTTAGACCTAGCTCCTTTTTAACTAGGCTATACATGGTCATGCCCCTTGATACTCTCATTCCTTTGATCTCAAGACCTAGACCCCGTAGGATAGTTATGTAACGGAATGTTGCTATTTGTGTTGGATTGGTGATCATGGTCATGGTTTATTCTCCTAAATAAAAATTGTCTGACATTACTACGGGTAGGTAATTATTACGGATCTGTCTAAGTGCTCCCGAATCTTTCCCGCTATACCATAGCAAGGACAATTCGTTTTTCCAATTAGCCCCATGTATACGGGCAAACTCTCTTAATGCGGTGATCTGTGTATCGTTCATGGTGTTAGTTTCCTTTGGTGTTGTTTAAACATGGCGGGGGTTTGCCCCGCCTGTTGGTTTAATCTTCTTTAATCTCTACTGTCATACCCCATCCGTAGGCTTCACAGTCTTGGTCAGGGCAAGTAGGTAGGGCAACTTCGATCCATTTCTTAGATGTGTACACCTGATACTCACAATGTGAGCATACGCATTTGATTTGGCGGGTGGTTTGCTTTTTGGTGTTGGATTGCATTAGGGGGGCATGTGGATATTGTCCCGCTTGATCTACCCATGACTGAATGAGGGCTTTCAATTCGGCATTGGCACTAGCTGATCTCATTTGACCCTCTAATCCTACGGCATTGGCACATTGTTTAAACACCTTGCCATGTCCCGCCTTGTTGCCTACTGTGGCATGGCATAACTCATGGATAAGGATATCAATAACCTCTACGCTATCGGCTACCTTGGGGCTAATGAAGATCTCTGATGTATTGTCCTCACTATTGGCACTAGACCAACATTCGCCAATGTGTTTCTTACTAGATGTAAGGGAACAAGACATTCTGACATTGTCGGGGATGGTGTAACCCGCTTTGGCAAAATGCGGTCTAGCATATGTATCGGTGATGTAGTTGAGGTATGTTTCTCTGTTGGTAGTGTGGTTCATGGTTTGCTCTATTCCTTAGTGGTTAGTTGTCATGGGTTAGCCCCATAACTTAAACAATATAGATGTTTTGGCATTGTGTCTAATAATAAAAAGTAATATAGGAATGGTTCTTTATACTAAGGGTTAACCCTGACAAAATCGAGATCGCATGGGGTGTAATAGTAAGGCAAGCCAAGCGATCAAGTCGGCTATAAACCCCCTTAAAACCCCTTGGCTTCGATTGTCATTTTGTCGGGTAGTTTTCTTGATCTTGGTGGCGGGTTCTTTTTGATGCGTTGCAACATTACTTCCACTCTCCCTCTCAGCTCTCGCACCCGCATAGCTATGTTGCACCGCACAAAAACCATACTGCCATTGTGGTTATGTTGCACCGCAACATATTGTTTAAACACCATGCCATTATGTTAGTGTGTGCTAACATCCGTATCATCTATGTTGCACCGCACCATTATGTTGCGTTGCACAATAACCATATTGCCATTGTGGTTATGTTGCACCGCACAAAGACCATGATGCCATTGTGGTTATGTTGCACCACACCATTATGTTGCGTTGCATCATTGTTGCACCGCACCATTTCACATTATGAGATATGATTTCACAATGCGAAACAAAGGTAAGGTTTTTATGATGCGATGCACCATTTTTCGAGACCCCCATGCCACGGTCTTGAGTCTCTACCCAAAAGCCAGCTCCTATAATTCCGGCCCCCAGAAATTTTTTTTTGAAAATTTGACAGAAATCAATGCACCTTTTTGGTGCATCCATACTACTGTTGCTTTAACTACCGCTCGTAAGTCCTTGATAGTTCGTAGAAGTTGTATGACGAGGCGCTCGTAAGTCCTTGATAGTAACAGTAGTCATAGTAGTCACCCTTACTTTTTATTATTTTATTATTTTAAAAAAATAAAAAACGTATAGGGAGCCCTAAAGTGATTTAGACCCTGACTACTATGACTACTGTTACTATTTTTGGTATATTTTTGGATTGAGGGCGCTAACCCCCTGGTTTTTGCATTAGTTGAAGTATGAGCAAGTATGTCTATCAAATCCAAGGTGCATTGGAAAATGCCCGTGGCCAACTCAAAGGCCTGCGAATTCTGATATGCGACGTGCACAACATCGATATGGTAGACGTACCAGTGGAAATCTTGGACCAAGCAACAGCCAAGTATCTGCAGTTTAGGATTAGTATTACATCCAACGCTGTCAATATCCAACGACTGCCAGTCGAAGTCCAAAACAAAATACGCGCTCCGTTAGGGAGATGGCTGGACCATTGGGTCCTAGAAAACTTTCATGGCAATCCTAGCAAACGAAAAAGTACTAACCCTTGACTATTGGAAACCAGCCCGCCTTCTAAAGGTCGGTGATTATGTATTTGACCGTACTGGCAAGCTGGTACAGGTTAAATTGGTACAAGAGTACCGTGCCCAGCGGTGCTACCTAGTACAGTTCTCTGACAACCTGACCATGTCCGGTGATGAGAACCTTGGATTTCTCACAGAAAACAAGTTCCACCGCAGCAGAATCCACCAGTATAAGCAAGTTCGCAAGTTCAAACGCCCATTACGGCATATTGACGTTAAGCAACTACTTACCAAGTCTCTCAAATGTCGACCAGTAGAGTATCAGTACTCCATTCAGACTGCGCAACCCCTGGAATTACCCCACCAAACCCTGCCAGTACCCCCATTTGTGTTTGGTTTTTGGTTTTTTAACCGCAAAATGAACCGGCGCATGACGCCACCCAAAGGTTTTAAGGACGATGTACACCAGGAATTCAAAGACGCTGGGTACAAACTGACAGAAGGGTGGCTATCCGAATCAGGTGAACGGGAATTCTCTGCGCTTCCTAGCATTGAGCACCACTTACTGCCTAACATCCCTTACAAAATTCCGAATAACTACCTGTTGGCGGACAAAGACCAGCGAATTGCCCTGCTCCGTGGCATAATTTATTCCAAACCCCGGCAATACAACCACAAAACTGACACGTTTCGGTTTTCTAACAAGAATTTAAGTGTTGTGCAGCAGGTTCAGTCCCTGGTAGAGTCCTTGGGGCATAGAACTACCCTGCAACACAACGAACCTAACGGTACCTATATACTTTTATTTAGAAGTAAGTTAAAATTGGTATCTAACCAAGTATCAAAACCTTTAAAAATTGTATATGGACGTAGATTCATACGGGCTATTGAAGAAATAGCGCCACAATCTTGCGTTCATATTGAAACCACTGCACCAGACAACACTATTCTCGTAGGAGAAGGATTTATTTCAACATGTTGACATCAAAACAAGAGCTTATACTTAAAAAGTTTGCAGAAGCACATAAACACTGGCCTAAGCAACAGCTTGATGCTGCACTGTGGCAAGTCAAATGGCAGGTTCAAGCCCTGCCGCACCAAAGAGAACCAGAGGATGGAGAGTATGATACGTTTCTTATGTTGGCCGGACGGGGATCTGGCAAGACGCACACTGCCAGCCATTGGATTGGCATTCGTGCTTGGAAGTATGACAACACCCGTTGGCTCGTCACTGCCCCCACTTCCAACGACATACGAGCAACTTGTTTTGAGGGAGATAGCGGACTCCTTAATATCATCCCCGCCAGCCTCATTCGGGATTACAACAAATCCCTTTTTGAGATTACCCTCACCAACGGCTCCATCATCCAAGGAATCCCCGCGTCAGAGCCGGAGCGGTACCGTGGTAAGCAGTACCATGGAGCCTGGTTTGACGAGCTGTGTGCTTTCGACTACATCGATGATGCGTACGATGGTGTTCAGTTCACCTTGCGTCTTAAAGACTCTCGAATCCCACGAGTCCAGCAGATCATCACCACCACCCCCAAACCTAAAGAGCTCATCGTTGATCTCAACGAAGGTAAGGTCGGTGGAGACGTCTATGTAGCCAATGCCAGTTCCTATGACAATAGATCCAATCTATCTGAAACGTTCTTCAAACAGCTAGAGACGTACGATGGTACAGACCTAGGTCGTCAGGAGATCTATGGTGAGATCCTGGATCCAGAAGCTGCGGGTATTATCAAACGTAAGATGTTCCGCATGTGGCCAGCCAATCGTGCCACCCCAGACCTTGAGTATGTGATTGCCTCGTATGATCCGGCTACCTCAGAAAAGACAACCAACGACCCAACGGCATGTACGGTGTGGGGTGTGTTCGAGCAACTGGACTCCGGTACAGCAGTTATCCTGTTAGATGCTTGGGATGCGCATATGTCCTACCCCGAACTGCGTCGTAAGGTGATTGAAGACTTTAAAGAAGTAGTGTACGGTGCTGACAATGACTTCGGTAAGGGCCGCAAAGCTGACCTTATACTGATGGAGGACAAGTCTGCAGGTATCTCCCTTATCCAAGAGCTACAGGGCGCAGGGGTGCCTGTACGTGGCTACAATCCGGGTCGTGCAGATAAGGTGCAGCGTGTTAACATTGTGGCGCCATTGGTTGCTAAGGGCAAGGTGTACATACCAGAAGACATGAAACTTAAGGGTGACTTTGCCGAATGGGCCAAACGATTCCTCAGACAGGTGTGTTCGTTCCCAGAAGCCGGGGGACATGATGACTATGTGGATTCCCTGTCCCAGGCCTTGCGTGTCTTAAGAGACTCTGGTTGGGTAAGACTGGATCCTCTGCCAGCTAGGGATTATGACTACGCTGACGATGAGTACAAAAAGAAATTCTTTAACCCGTATGCCCAGTAGGGCGGAAACCCCATACTTTTTGCATTAGTAGGTATAGGACAAATACATCCACCAAATTCAGAGACATATGGCAAATCCAACAATACCGATGCAAATGGGCGCTAACTTGCCCGGGCTAGAGCGAGAAGAAGATGTAAAACTGGCAGCCCAGCAAGAAGCTGAGATGGACCATTACGAGGAAGTTTTGGGTTTAGACCCTGATGAAGTAGAGCAAGAAGTTATTGAACTTGATGATGGCTCTGTTGTTGTTAACTTCCAAGAAAAAAGCGGGCCACGCAAAGACCCAGAGTTTTATGAGAATTTAGCCGAAGTACTGGACGAGGATTTCCTCGATACATTGGCATCCGATTATCTTGATCTGATTGATGAAGATAAGGAAGCACGTAAAGAACGTGACAAACAATACGAAGACGGCTTACGCCGTACCGGTTTAGGTAAGGACGCACCTGGAGGCGCGACATTCGATGGGGCTTCCAAAGTCGTCCACCCCGTTATGGCTGAGGCATGCGTTGACTTCGCTGCGTCATCCGCTAAAGAACTTCTTCCACCAGATGGCATTGTTAAGTCAAACATCAAGGGTGAGGCAGACCGCCAAAAAGAAGAAACTGCTGAGCGTAAAGTAACATTCCTTAACTGGCAGCTAACAGAACAAGTACAAGAGTACCGTGATGAGATGGAGCAGTTGCTCACTCAGCTACCCCTTGGTGGTTCACAGTACCTTAAATGGCGCTATGACTTAGAACAGTGCCGTCCGATGTGCGAGTGGATTCCAATTGACAATCTACTCCTCCCATACGCTTCTACCAACTTCTATACGTCAGCACGTATTACTGAAGTACAAGACATCACTGAAGACATCTTCCAACAACGTATTGAGCAAGGTATCTATCGTGACATAGACGCTTCATATACATCAGATGCACCAATTGATGATATGACTGGCTCAGAAAAAGCCAACAACAAGATTGAAGGTAAGCAGTCATCAGGTAAAAACATTGACGGCCTGCGCCGTGTGTATGAAGTAACATGCTTTATGCGTATGGATGAAGACGAAATGACCGATGGTCGTCGTGCTCCGTACATCCTCACAATTGATGAATCATCCAGCAAAGTTCTGGCACTATATCGTAACTGGGAAGCAAACGATGAGAAACTTGAAAAACTCGAATGGTATGTCGAGTTTAAATTCATTCCTTGGCGTGGAGCGTACGCTATTGGATTACCTCATCTCATTGGCGGCCTTTCTGCTGCTCTTACCGGTGCTCTTCGTGCTCTCCTTGACGCTGCTCATATCAACAACAGCCAGACACTTCTTAAGCTCAAAGGTGGACGAATTGGTGGACAGTCAGACCGAATCGAACCGACCCAAGTAATTGAGATTGAAGGCGCACCTGGTGTAGACGACGTACGTAAGATTGCAATGGCAATGCCGTTTAACCCGCCATCATCCGTTCTTATGGAATTAATGGGTTGGTTGACAGCAGCTGCTAAGGGTGTTGTAACTACATCCGAAGAAAAGATTGGCGAAGCAAACAACAACATGCCAGTCGGCACGGCCCAAGCTCTGATTGAGCAAGGTGCTAAGGTGTTCTCTGCTATCCACGCCCGCTTACACCGTTCACAAGCTAAGTCTCTCAAGATTATCTCCAGACTAAACCACTGGTACCTTGAAGAGATGGACAACCAGTCTGGCACTGAAGTTGAAGTGCGTGACTTTGCGTATAACAACGACGTACGCCCAGTATCCGATCCTAACATCTTCTCTGAGACACAGCGTGTTGCTCAGAACCAAGCTCTCTTACAGATGGCTTCTTCTGCGCCTCCAGGTATGTTTGACATCCGTAGTGTGTATCGTAGAATTTTGGGACAACTTAAAGTTCCAGCTATTGAGGAAGTATTGCCAAACCCACTAGGTGCTAAAGAATCCAATCCAGCACTTGAGAACGTGGCTATGACAATGAACCGTCCTGCAGCTGCCTACCCCGACCAAGACCACATCGCTCACTTAAAGATCCACCTAGAATATGCAAATAATCCCGCTTATGGCGGTAACCCTGTTATTGGCCCTGTGTTTGCACCTCATGCTTTAGAGCATATCAAACAACATTTAACATTACACTACTTGCAATCCATGCGTGGTTATGTAGCACAAGCCGCAGGCGGCCGTGATTCACTTGAGTTGCACCAAGAGAAGCCATTGGATCAAGAAGCCCAGCAAGCTCTGGCAATTGCATCTCAAATGGTCAACCAAGACTCACAGCAAGAAATGCAACCGTTTATCCAGCAGATCCAAGGTCTGGCTCAGAAAGTACAACAAGCCAACCAACAGAAACAAGAGTCTGCTGCTATGGCCGATCCTTCCGCTGCGGTCTTTATGAAGACTCAGATGGCTGAGACAGAGCGTAAGAGCAAAGAGTTCCAGTCTAAGATGCAAGCTGAGTTACAAAAATCGCAACAAGAGTATCAACTTAAAACTCAAGAAATGCAACAACAGGTTCAAGAGCTTATTGCTAAATACCAAACTCAGTCTAACATTGACAGCCAACGTAATGCTACAGACATTGCAATGGCCAACATCAACAATGCAGCAAAAGAGCGTGTAGCTATGATTTCAGCTGGTGCTCAGTTAGATCAGCAACAACGTATGTTGGAACATGAGCAAAACATGTCTGCTATGGAAGCTACTAGAGCATCCGAACAAGACATCCGTCAACATGGTATTGCAGTGCAGCAACAAGCGTTCCAAGCGCAAGCTGACCAACAAAACCATCAGTTGGAATTGGAAAAGCAAGCATTATTAGCAGATCAACAGCACCAACAACAGATGGCGCAACAAGAGCAACAAGCATCATTAACCCCACCCCCACAACCCACTCAAGGACAATAATGGCTAAAAACCCACAAGACGGCGGAGAATTAGGCTTCCGCAAGACTTACAAAATGACTGGTACCCCCGGCTTCGGCGGCGGTCCTGGTGAGAAAACTCTCGATGCAGGTCCATCTGGATCTTCAAGAAAAAACAACTGGAAAATTGGTAACAGCCAAGCCAAAATGGCAAATGCTGAAAAAATTGGTCCAGATAAGAATCTTAAAGATATCAAAGGCGGAAACTTTTATTAATCATTGGGGCGGAAACCTCCGCCCTTTTGCATTAGTAAAAGTATGAAGGACTTTATAAGCACTATTATCGGTCGTGTAAAGACTGAGCGCAATACCCTTGCAGACACCATCACTGCGGGAATGAATGTAAATACATTTGATGACTATCAGAGGATGGTCGGAAGGTACGAAGGGCTAACACAGACTTTAAACCTCATTGAAGAAATTTTGACGGAAGACGACGAAGCATAGAAAGGATTGCCGGATGGCGATTGATTTTAACAGTAACGACGAACCGGATCTACGTAGCGAGCAGGAATGCTTTCCAGAAGTAGATGCGGGGGTAGAAATCCTTGGGGACCGAGTAATGGTGCAGTTACGCCGTGAAAAGATCACAAGTAAAGGCGGAATCATCTTAGTGGATGAAACCAGACAAACTTTACGCTTTAATGAAACAGTAGCTAAAGTAATTGGCATTGGTCCCTTGGCTTACAAAAGCCCAGATGATCTATCACCATGGCCTGAAGGTCCTTGGTGTAAAGTCGGCGACTTAGTTCGTACTATCAAGTACGGCGGCGATCGGTTTGTTGTGCAACCAGACGATGATGGTGCTCCAGTAGTGTTTATTACACTGCAAGCACGTGAAGTGATCTCCAAGATCAAATCGTTCGAGGCAGCACAAAAAATGAAAGCGTTTGTAGATTAACTTTGTAGAAAGTCGAGCATGGCAGACAATGAAAAAGACGTTCCAATTAAGGAACAGGAAGATGGGTCTATACTGGCCCGCGTCGAACTCCCCGAGCAAATTGAGGACGACGAAAAAGTAGAAGTTGCGGTAGAAGCATCAGACGATCAAGATGACGAAGGTGGCCAAGATGAAGATAATGGCTCTGACGACAACGATAGCGATGAGTCCGATGAAGACCGTGAAAGAATTCGTGAAGCCCGCAGAGAAGAGCGAAAGCTAAAGAAAGAACTAGCTAAGCAACGCGAGGCATCCGCCAAACACAAAATCAGTGCGCTTGAAAAGCGTAATGAAGATCTTGCTAGGCGATTGGCAGCTGTAGAAGATACAGCAGCATCATATCAGTTTGCGCAGATTGACAAGGCCCTTGAAGATGAGGCAACCCGTGTCGAGTACGCTAAGATGAAGATGGTGCAGGCAGCCCAAGCAGGTGATGTAAATGCGCAGATGGAATACTTGGAGCAGTTAACAGACGCCAAACAGCGTTTGAACCAAGCCCAGCATTACAAGAAAGAACAGCTCGAAAAAGCTAAGGCACCAAAACAAAACGTTCCAAACCCAGTTAGCAATGAAGTGCAACAAAATGCTAACACATGGTTAAAACGTAACTCTTGGTTTGACCCGCAAGCTCGAGATACAGATAGTAGAATTGCCAAAGTAGTTGACCAAGAGCTTGTCGCTGATGGTTGGGATCCGTCTGATCCTGAGTATTGGGATGAGTTAGATAATCGTTTAACAGCTCGTTTGCCTCATCGCTACACAGCGAAGAGTGGTAACAACCAGCGACGTTCAGCAGGCCCAACAGCCTCTAGCCGAGTTGCAAACACAGCAAGTACCAAGCCAGGTACGATCACACTGTCAAGAGATCGTGTGAATGCAATTAAAGACGCTGGCGCATGGGACGATGTAGCTAAACGAAACAAAATGATCCGTGCATATGCACAGTATGATCGTGAAAATAAAGGTTAATTATCATGGCAAATCCAAGAATCAAACGTGACATCGAAGACCGCTTAGCGGACCGAGTACAAGAAACAAAAGAACGGATTGCGGAAGCAGATCCGGGCAATAAGAGCAAGCGCGAACGTGCAGAGGCGTTCAGGGATAAATGGCAAAATAGCGCACTGCCTGACCTACCGGAGGGAATTATTCCGGGTATGCACTTGTGCTGGTTATCCACCACAAATAATTATGACAGCATCGACAAGCGATTAGCATTGGGCTATGAGCCAGTGAAAGCCAGCGACTTAGGTAAAGGCTTTGAAAATCTCGGCAAAATGAGTTCCGGCAAGTACGAAGGCTGTGTAAGTTGTAATGAAATGGTTCTTTTTAAGTTACCAGAAGAAATCTACCAAGAAGTGATGCGTATGATGCACCTAGAGGATCCGCTAGCTCATCAACAAAATATTACCGCAAACGTTCGGAGCTCAGCTCAAGAAGGTAAAGGCGGTAGATCAATTCTTGAAGGCGGTATTTTGGAGATGGAAAAAGAACAAGCAAAGGCGAATAGCAATATTCGTTTTGAATAACATACTTCAAATTAACAAAGGAACTAATAGACAATGTCTACTACATTAAAACCCTTTGGTCTGAAGCCATCGTTCCACCCTAGCGGTCTGGATCGTTCGACACCTTTTGCAGGTACGAACTCCTTCGTTACTGGAACACCTAACTATTCAGCAAACTACTCTTTGTCAACTGGTCAAGCATTTTACCAGTTTACACCAGTGGCTGTGAATAGTTCTGGCGCCCTGACCATAGCCGGTACTTCCGGCACACGCTTTTTTGGCTCTTTCGACGGTGTTGAATTCACAGACTCACAAGGTCGTCGTTCAGTATCCAAATGGGCTTCTAAAGCAACTCTTGACGCTTCAACCGAAATTATTTTCTGGATCTTCTCTGATCCTCAATTAGTTTACGAGGTTCAAGCCGAAGGTACTATTGCTAACACAGCAATTGGTAGAGAGTTTGACTTCTCATCCACGGTTGGTTACACAGTTACTGGTGGCTTTGCTATCGGCAATGGTGGCGCTGGCTTCTCAACTACAGCAATTAGCAACACTGCCGTTACTTCAGGTACTGGTCAAGGTCAAGTTAAAGTGGTTGGTTTGGGTCGTGAAGTTGCTTACCCAACAGGCGAACTTAATGCGTGGGGTGATACAAACACCATCGTTCAAGTTCAGATCGCAAACAGCCAGCTCGTAGCCCCATCGGTTTCAGCTTAATCTAACGAAAGAAAAGGAATAGCACATGGCAACCCCAATGCGTAGTACCGACTTTCGTGCGGTAGTCGAACCGATTATCAACGAAGTCTTTGATGGCGTATACGAACAACGCGCCGATGAGTGGAAGGGATTTGTAGAACAGATCCAAGGTATTCCACGTAATTACCACGAAGAAGTAATGCTTTATGGTATGAATGCAGCTCCTGCGATGCCTGACGGCACTCCAGTTAGCTACGATCAAGGTGGTACATTGTACATCACCCGATTCATCTACCAAATCTATGGCTTGGCTTATGCTTTGACCAAAGTTTTGATGGAAGATGGCGATCACATTCGTATCGGTAGCACCTTCGCTAAACACTTAGCTCAGTCTATGATTGAAACTAAGGAAACCCTCTGTGCCAACTTGTTGAACTTCGCGTTCACAACTGGTTATGTAGGCGGCGACGGCGTTACTTTGGTTAATACAGCTCACCCTGTTGCTAACGGTTTGACATACTCAAACAAGTTATCAACTCCAGCTGCATTGAGCCAAACTTCTGTTGAGCAAATGTTGATTCAGATCCGTTCTGCTATCGACAACAACGGTAAGCGTATCCGTCTGAAGGCAGAACAGTTAGTTGTTCCACCAGCACTCGAGTTCCAGGCTGAGGTTATCCTCAAGTCTGTACTCCGTTCTGGTACAGCTGACAACGATTTGAACCCTATCAAATCAACAGGCATGTTGCCTAAAGGCACACACGTGGTAACACGTTTGTCCTCTAGCAAAGCCTGGTGGGTTCAGACTGATGCTGAAAATGGTCTCATGCTCGTAATGCGTCGTCCAATGGAGAAATCCATGGAAGGTGACTTCGAGACTGATTCTATGCGTTATAAGGCTACTGAGCGTTATGCTACAGGTTGGCACGATGCGCGTAACATTTACGGTACTCAAGGCGTCTAAGCAAACAACCCCACAAGGGTATTTGGAACCCCAGGCTAAAAACCTGGGGTTTTTTGTTTTATAGGGGCGGATTAACCGCCTTTTTTGCATTAGTAGGTATAGGAAGAATAATCCCATTCTGACCGCCGAACCTTCCCGGCAGGACGACTTAGAGACAGTTTGGGACACCCACTAAGAAATGGAATCAAATAATGTCAAGTACATTTACACTACCACTACGTCTTAACACACGTCAAACAACCAGCAATGACGGCACAATTTCTGCCGACAACACTGGCGCAGCAATGATTTCCCAGCAATCTGCTATTGTTGCTAGTACAGCATCCGTAGATGTATTGCCAGCTGGCTCTATCATTCACTCAATCGATGCTTACCTTAACGTTGTTGGTGCAGCATCACGTTCTGTAACTTTAACATCAAACGGCACGACCACAACTATCGGCACATTGACAACTACTGCTTTAGGTAAAGCAACTGTAGCTTTTACAGCATCTGCTGCTGTAGCTAACTTGTTGGCTAACGTTGGTATCTACGACGTGACTATTACTTTAGCTTCTGAGGCTGCTTCTGCTGGCACATTGTCTATCCAGTACACTGGCCGCAATCAAGACGGTACAATCACTCCTTACGGTTCTGGTTATACAAATAACTAATTAAGATGGCGGGCTAGTCCCGCCTTCTTTAACTTAAGGAAAAATAATGACAACATTAAATGATGTAGCTGCGGCCCATTTAAACGCAAGCGGTCAAGCCTTTACCGGCCCCGGTCGTGTTGGTGGCTGGCAAGTAAAACCAGGGGGCACTGCGGGTTCAGCACTGTTTTATGACAATACTTCAGCAACTGGCACACCACTAATTGAAGTAGACTTAACAACCAATACTGCGGTTATTTCAACATTGGTTCCGGGAACTGGTATCCGTTTTTCTACGGGCTGTTACGTTACACTACCCGCTTCTGCAGCTATTACAATATTCTGGGGCTAAGTAATGCCCGTTTACCTTGACACTCGAGGTAATAGTGTTCTGTCTGTGGCGATCTGTGATCGCTGCAGACGTAAGTTCGCCTATACAGAATTAATGCCCGACCCAAACTTTCCGGGTATGCGTGTATGTAAGGCTGATCTAGATAACTTTGATCCCTGGAGATTACCAGCACGTCAAACAGAAAATATTTCGTTGCGTTTCCCACGTCCCGATACTGATATTGCCACTGGCCCAATTAGTGGTCAGCAAATTGCAACTGCACCAGCCCCAGAGGGCCCAATTGATAGTCCTGTAGGACAGCCAGTAAGACAGCCAAACAATCCAGCTCGAGATTCTATTTTCCTTACACAGAACCGAACAGACTCAACAACCGCTGGCAAATCTGGCGATTTAAAACAATAATAAAGAGACCACCATGGCAGATCGTTCGATAACACAACTACAGGTAGCAGGTGCCCTGACGGGTGACGAATTTACTGTCGTTGTTCAAAATGGTATTACTAAACAAACTCAGCTAAAAGATATTGCTGAGTTAGGTGGGCCCACTGGCCCAACAGGCCCCAGTGGCGTTACTGGTGGTACGGGCGGAACAGGACCGACCGGCAACACTGGCGCAACTGGTAGCACAGGCGCAGCATCAACAGTCACAGGACCAACCGGCGTAACTGGTGCAACAGGTGCAACAGGTCAAGCTATCACTGGGGCCACGGGAGCTACCGGCGCTACAGGACCAACCGGCGTAACAGGCAGTACCGGCCCAACTGGTTCTACAGGCGCTACAGGCGTTGGTACAACGGGATCCACAGGACCAACAGGCGCTACAGGATCACAAGGTGCTGGTATTACATACAAAGGTGCTGTAGCTAATTCAACATTATTACCACCCACTGGCAACACAACAGGCGACGCATACATTACTACAGATAATAACCATCTGTGGATTTGGAATGGCACCACTTGGATTGACAATGGTCCAGTAACAACAGCAGTTACCGGCGCTACAGGCGCAACTGGAGTCACTGGCCCAACAGGCAACACAGGCTCCACTGGAAGCACAGGAGCTACAGGCCCAACAGGCAGCACCGGAGTCACTGGCGCTACAGGTTCAACAGGCGTAACTGGCGCAACCGGGCAATCAATCACTGGCCCTACAGGTGCAACAGGCGCTGACTCTACAGTAACAGGCCCCACTGGTGTAACTGGTGCTACAGGCGCAACAGGTGCTAGTATTACTGGCCCAACGGGCGCTACCGGCGCCAACGGAATAGACGGTCCTACAGGCGCAACTGGTGCTACGGGGGCCACAGTAACTGGACCTACAGGTGCAACGGGGGCCACAGTAACTGGACCTACAGGTGCAACGGGGGCTAATGGCGCAAATGGACCAACAGGACCTACAGGAGCAAACGGATCAAACGGTGCAACTGGCGCAACTGGTGCTACAGGCCCAGTGGACTACACAAAAACAATCGGCTTAATAATGACTTTAGGATTCTAAAATGGCAAACCCAAATATTGCAGCACTAACCACGATCTACGGCAATACTGCTTATGTGGTTCCATCTACCACTGGTGCAACTACAAGCTGGACATATAACGGCTCAACAACGCTTACTGGTTTAACACCAGCAGCTGGCACTGTTAACAAGATCACTGGCTTGATTGTATCTAACACAACTGCTTCAGCTGCTTATGCAACTGTTGGTGTGGGTAACAACGCCACGTTCGGTTCTGCTACAGTCATTGGATATATTTCTTATCAGATCTCTGTGCCAGCTAACGCTTCACTCATCATAGTTGATAAGACTACTGATCTGTATATTACGGAGAATCAATCTGTTGGTGTGACATCAGGCACTGCAAGTGCTTTGACCTACACAGCAATCTTTGAAGCGATAACCTAAGATGTCCCTGCGTTACACAGGAGCTTGGCTACAGGACGGAGCGTTCAACCCGCTGACTGCGCCTACGCCCATACCTAACTACCAACTATATTTAAATACTTGGGGATATGACGGTTACGGTCAATTAGGTTTTAACAACACAACAAATTACTCTTCACCTAAACAACTTGGATCTTCAATTTGGGCATCACTATCTGGGCAATGCACTAATTCTTACGGCATTAAAACAGACGGCACATTATGGGCTTGGGGTAGAAATACTTACGGGCAATTAGGTCAAGGAAACACTACATATAGATCTTCTCCTGTGCAAGTTGGAGCTTTAACTAATTGGTCTTCACTGGCTACAGGGTCTATAGGCTCAAATGCTATATTAGCAATCAAAACTGATGGTACGCTTTGGTCATGGGGTTTAAATAGTTCAGGTCAATTGGGTCTTGGAAATACAACAAGCTATTCATCTCCTAAACAGGTCGGTGCATTAACAAATTGGCTAATTGTTACTTGTGGGTATACATATTCTTTAGCAATTAAAACCGATGGAACATTGTGGTCATGGGGTGCAAATACATATGGAATGTTAGGTCTTGGCAATACCACTTCCTATTCATCGCCAAAACAAGTTGGTGCGCTTACTAACTGGTTAAATATTTCTGCGGGATATAATTGTCAAATAGCACTTAAAACCGATGGAACATTGTGGTCCTGGGGGCAAAATACTTATGGAGCATTAGGTTTAGGAAATACCACTAATTATTCCTCACCTAAACAGGTTGGTGCATTAACTAATTGGTTAAAAATTGCAGCGGGCACATATTCTATTGCAGCCATTAAAACAGACGGCACATTATGGGCTTGGGGCCAAAATCAATCAGGTCAATTGGCGCAAAATAATGTTACACACAGATCATCGCCTGTCCAAATAGGTGCATTAACTACTTGGAAATATGTTTCAGGTGGTCAAAATTATTTTTTATCTTCAAAGACAGATGGCACTTTATGGTCATGGGGTGGTAATTCATTTGGTCAATTAGGTTTAGGAAACACCACTTCCTATTCGTCTCCAAAACAAGTTGGCGCTCTTACCAATTGGTTAAATATTGTTTCTGGTCAATATCACGTTTTAGCACTAACTTTTTAATATGCCAGTTACTTATACCTACCCCTACATTCAATACGGTGGCGTTTGGACAACAAGCCAAGCCACTGATGCCGTTGCCTCTGGTACATGGCCCGTACCTACATCGCCTAAACTTTTTGTTTGGGGTGATAATTCAGAAGGGCAATTAGGTCTTGGTAATACAACAACTTATTCATCTCCAAAACAAGTTGGATCGTCAACCAATTGGTCTGTTATAAATGCTGCGTATGGTAATCTGTTTGCAACTAATGTTACTAATCAACTATATGCTTGCGGTGCTGGATATGCTGGTGGCTTAGGTCTTGGTAGTACAACATCATTTTCTTCGTTACAACAAGTTGGCTCGTTAACTACTTGGACTAATGTTTCCAGTAATGCTTATAGCACAATGGCGCTTAAAAGTGATGGCACTTTATGGGTTTGGGGAAGAAATAACCAAGGGCAACTAGGTCTTGGAAATACAACAAACTATTCATCCCCTAAGCAACTAGGGTCTTTAACTACATGGTTAAAAATAAGTGCTGGAATTTATTCAAAATACGCTATTAAAACCGATGGCACTTTATGGTCTTGGGGTGGAAATTCTGTAGGGCAACTTGGGCTTGGTAATACGACAAGTTATTCTTCGCCTATGCAAGTTGGCTCCTTAACAACATGGTACGCAATATCTGGTGGACAAAATTTTGCCGCAGCAATTAAAACAGACGGCACTTTATGGACTTTTGGGAATGGATTCCAAGGTCAATTAGGCTTAGGAAATCAAACATATTATTCATCTCCAAAACAAGTTGGAGCTTTGACTACTTGGGCATATATTAGTGCAGGCGGCACTGGTATGATGGCGCTTAAAACAGATGGCACATTATGGTCATGGGGCAGGAACAATGTAGGACAGCTAGGTCTTGGTAATACAACCAATTATTCATCACCTAAGCAAATCGGTGCGTTAAATACTTGGAGTATGATTTCAAAAAATAATATCCAAGCAATGGCTTTAAAATCCAATGGAACCGCATGGTCGTGGGGCGGAAATGGTAACGCTCAATTAGGTCTTAATGACACAACCAGTAGATCATCTCCAACGCAAATTGGCGCTTTAACAAGCTGGTTATCAATATCTTGTGGCTATTTAAGTGGCGCAGGAATAGTAGCAACTTAACAACATAAAGGACATAACGTTTTGAAAAAAACATTGCATTTCTTATCAGGTATTCCCCGTTCAGGATCTACAGTCTTGGCGGCAATCCTTAACCAAAATCCACAGACGCATGTATCTACAACGTCTGGGTTGGTTCATGCTTTAGATGGCTTGGCTAACACTTGGCACTCCGCTGGGCTACTGAATGAGAATGACCCAGAGCGTAAACTCCTTGCCCAGACTATGCGCGGCACGATTGATGCGTTCTATGAGTCTACTGATAAGCCTGTAATTATTGATAAAGGTCGTGGCTGGCCCGTACCTGTCATCATGCAAGCCATGAGCCAAGTGCTACAACACAAACCAAAGATTATTGCGACTGTACGTTCTGTGCCTGACTGTATGGCATCGTTTGTGCGTATTGCCAAGCCTGAAGATTTAGATGAGTTTATGCACTCTGGACAGCTTGCTGACCACTTAAAGGCGGCTTATATTTCCTTGCAAGAAGGTTACCAGTTTATGCCTGAGTGCTTCTTGTTTGTAGAGTATGAAGACCTATTGGCTAACCCAAAGGCACAATTAGACCGCATCCATGAGTTCTTGGAGTTGCCAGCGTTTGATTATGACCTGTCTAATATTGATGGTTCCTCAGTAAAAGAGGACGATGAGAATTTACATGGTTACTCTGGTATGCACGATGTTAAGCCTGTATTGGCACGTCAGCATTCTGAGTCACCAAAAGATGTATTAAAGAACCACTACGCAGCGTTTTGCCAGCCTGAGTTCTGGTTAGCAACACCCCGTACAGTTCCAGAGTTAACAGACTTAGACCTCCAATTAGCAGCTTCTACCTCTGGTGACTTTGTTGAAGGCTTGCGTCTGGCACAGAAGTTAGAAGCCAATGAGCCTAATAACCATCGTGCAGCCTATAACCGTGGTTGGTACGCATTGCGTCAAGGGCAGATTCAAAAGGGCTATCAGCTCATGGATAGGGGTCGCTTTGTTGGTGTATTTGGCAATAAGCACCCAGAGACAGTCACCCAGCAATGGGATGGCAAGTCTAAAGGCACAATTCTGCTTTATTTAGAAGGCGGTCTAGGAGATCAGATCCACCAGATTCGTTACGCTAAAGACATTGCTGACCGTGGCAATAAAGTTGTGGTAGCTTGTACTGGATCCTTGGTTCCAATGTTTAACCAGTTGGACGGTGTTTCTGCTGTGGTGCAACATGGCGCTGAGTATGGGGTATACCATGACTACTGGGTAGCTGGTATGAGCGCTGTAGTGCCTCTAGGATACGAATTAAAGGACTTGAAGGGTACGCCCTACATTGACAAGCCAATCGCCATCAAAGGGCGCAAGAAGCGTATTGGACTACGTTGGCAAGGCAACCCTACATTTGAGCATGAGCATCATAAGAAGTTCCCATATGAACTAATGTTTGATGCCGTTAAGTCTGACGAGTACGAGTTTATTTCTCTCCAGCGTGATGAAGGCGTTGATGCCTGTCCACCTTGGGTACGTCAGGTTCCGTTAAATAGCTGGGAAGATACACAAAATGCAATTGCCTCCTGCGATTTGGTTATATCTGCTTGCACTTCCGTTAGTCATTTGGCTGGTGCTATGGGTGTTGAGACATGGGTGGTAACACCTGTTATGCCTTACTTCTTGTATGCCCTAGACGGTGATAAGACACCCTACTATAATAGTATGACCCTAATCCGCCAAGAAGTGTTTGGTGATTGGACAGCCCCATTTGACCGCATCAAGACTAAATTGAATGCAACCAAGCAACCTATCAGAATGGTAAGTTAATGAGCTATCGGTATGCCAACGCTATAGTAGATCCGGGGTTAAACACCCTAGTAGCGCCTACACCTACGTATAACTACACCTATGAGTTTTGGATGTGGGGATTTAATGGTAACGGTGAGCTTGGCATTGGCAATACAACAAGCTATTCTTCTCCTAAACAAATTGGGGCTTTAGTTGATTGGTCAACCGCTGCATTAGCAAGAAATGGTGCTGTAGCTACTAAAAAAGACGGAACTTTTTGGGCTTGGGGCTCTAACGGCACTGGCCAACTAGGACTTGGAAACATAACATCCTACTCTTCACCCAAACAAGTCGGTGCGCTAACCGATTGGCTGGTTGCTGCATCTGGTACATACCATACAATAGGAATTAAAACCAATGGAACACTATGGACTTGGGGTGCAAATAGTCGCGGTCAGCTAGGGCTTGGAAATATAACACAATATTCTTCCCCAAAACAAGTTGGCAGTTTAACCAATTGGCTTACTGCTGCTGCTGGGTATAATTTTACAATTGCTCTTAAAACAAATGGCACTTTATGGTCATGGGGCAATAATGATGCTGGGCAATTGGGTCTAAATGTAGCTTACTATATCGATAAATCTTCTCCTAATCAAATTGGTGCATTAACAACATGGGCAGCTATTGGTTGCGGAAGAGCATTTGTTTTAGCCGTACAAACTGACGGAACTTTGTGGGCTTGGGGTCAAAATGCTTATGGAACGCTTGGTCAAGGAAATACTGCAAGTAGATCCTCTCCAGTTCAAGTTGGTGCGTTAACAAACTGGCTACAAACCGCTGGAGGAAGCAATCATTCAATAGCTGTTAAAACCAATGGAACACTATGGACTTGGGGTGGTAATGCTCAAGGTCAACTTGGAACTAACAACACAAATTATTATTCCTCGCCTAAACAGATCGGGTCGTTAGCAACTTGGTCAATGGTTGCCGCTGGATCAAATTGTTGTTTAGCTACTCAAAGCGGAAAATTATTTTCGTGGGGACAAAATAGTAGTGGTCAGCTGGGAATAGGAAATACAACATTTTATTCTTCTCCTAAACAAATAGGTGCTTTAGCAACTTGGTTAAAAGTGTACCCTGCAAGAGCAGATTTTATGTTAGCGTCCAAATAATATGCCTGTAATCGTAACTTACCCATACACCCAATACACAGGCATCTGGAAGCTGAACGCAGCAAGCGCAGCTCAAGGCGCTGGTACTTGGGCTATTCCGCCACAACCCCATTTATACAGTTGGGGTAATGGCGCCAATGGTAGACTTGGTCTTGGCAATACAACTTCTTATTCGTCTCCTAAGCAAGTTGGATCTCTTACTACATGGAGCATGGTTTCTACATCTGGCGGTAGTTTATTTTCCGTTGCATTAAAAACAGATGGCACACTATGGACTTGGGGTCAGGGCGCTCAAGGTCAATTGGGGCAAGGAAATACAACTTCTTATTCATCTCCCAAACAAGTCGGTGCGCTCACTAATTGGTTACAAGCATCAGCTGGATATGCTTGGATAGCAGCTATTAAGACTGACGGAACATTGTGGACTTGGGGAAAAAATACTTTAGGTCAACTTGGTCTTAATAACACCACCTATTACTCTTCCCCTAAACAAGTTGGCACATTAACTAACTGGTCTAGCGTATCTTGCGGATACTATATTTCTGGAGCTATTAAAACAAATGGAACCTTATGGACATGGGGATACAACGGATATGGAACATTAGGGTACGGCAATACCAATTATTACTCTTCTCCTAAACAAGTAGGCGCCTTAACTACTTGGCTTTCTGTTTCGGCTGGATACTTATCCATGTATGCGATTAAAACAGATGGTACTTTGTGGTCATGGGGCAGAAATAATAAAGGTCAATTAGGCAATAGTAATACATCGTATTATTCTTCACCTATTCAAGTTGGCGCTCTTACAAATTGGGTGCTTGTAGGGCCAGCTGCTGCAACCAGTTCATCTGTTTTAGCCATTAAAACAAATGGAACTCTTTGGGGTTGGGGTGGCAATGGTTTAGGTGCTTTGGGATTGGGAAATTCAACCAATTATTCATCTCCTAAACAAGTTGGAACTTTAACCAATTGGTTGAGTGTTGCATCAGGGTATTATCATACAGTTGCTATTAAAACTGATGGTACAGCTTGGTCATGGGGTTACAATAGTTTTGGTCAGCTTGGTTTTGGAAATGTAACTAATTATTCATCTCCTAAACAAATTGGTAGTTTAACAACTTGGTTGAAAATAGTTGGCGGTCAAAATTCAACATTAGCAATAGCAAAAACTTAACAAAAGGAGCATTAAAATGGCATTATATGTACAAGTAGTAAACGGGCAAATGGCACAGTGCATTGACACTACGCCACCCGTACCAGTCGGTCAAGACGGCTGGAAGAACGCAGTTGAAATCAAACCAACACCAGTACCTTATCGTCAAGGTTTAAATGGGCCAGTTTATGATTGCTCTAAAGACCCTGTAGAAATCGTATGGACTGTGTTTGATTACGACATCCCAACACGTAAGAACAGCCAATTAGGTCAAGCAGCTGGTCAGTTCAATCAGGTAGTTGCACAGCAATCTGCCCTTGAGACAGACGGCAACCCAGACAGCCACTATGACGCTACTGTAGTAGCCGCTGCTCAGGTTCGCTATCAGGACTTGCGTGACCAGATCAACGCTGCAACAACTCAAGATGAGTTAGATGTAACTCAGGCTGAATTGAACGCAAACCAGATCGCTGGAGTATAATTAACACCCATCTTTTACTTTGGAGAAAAGTATGCAAAAGATATTAATCATGGGCCTACCTGGCTCAGGCAAGACGTACCTAGCACAGGCCCTCAAAGCCTATTTAGAAGAGCATGGCGAGATGTCATACGCAAGAGCATTAAACCAATACATGGGCGATTTGAATTGCGTAGTAACCTGGTTTAATGCTGACGAAGTACGTAAGAAGTACAACGATTGGGACTTCTCAAAAGAAGGTCGTATTCGCCAATCATTAAGGATGGCCGAGTTTGCCTTGTCCGCTGGTGGTGATTATGTGATCTGCGACTTTGTTGCTCCTTTGGTCGAGATGCGTAACAACTTCAAAGCGCACTGGACAATTTGGATGGACACGATTGATGCCGGACGCTTTGAAGATACCAACAAGGCATTCGTGCCACCAGAGGTATATGACTTCAGAGTGACGGAGCAAAACTGCGAGAAGTGGGCTGAGTTCATTGGCAACCACATTATTGAGAACCGCAGACGTCCGGTGTTTAACTGGCAAAAGGAAACGGTTCAGATGTTGGGTCGTTGGCAACCGTGGCATGCAGGCCACCGCGCCCTATTTGAGCGCTCGATTGCAAAAACGGGGCAAGTGGTAATTCAGATCCGTGACTGCCAAGGTTGGCAGGGGTCAAACCCATTTGCCATCGAGCAAGTAAAAAGCTATATCAAACGAGATCTAGATCCGTTGTTTCAAGGGCAGTATGAAATTCAAGTAGTACCTAACATCGTTAATATTACCTACGGGCGCGATGTGGGCTACAAGATTGAACAGGAAACCTTTGATGATGCAACGCACTCTATCTCTGCTACAAAGATTCGTAAAGAGCTGGGATTAAAGTGAACAAGTATCACGTTAGGTTTAACACCAAGAACGAAGGTTCAAAGTTAGTCTGGCGTATTTTTGAAAATGGTGTGGAACATCTTGCGTCAGATGTCCGCATCATTGGCGAAACGTTTACTGAATGCACTGAAGAACACGGGCAGACTAAATGGAACATTGCCTGTATGGGCCGGATGGTATGGGACAAAGACGCCGTTGTGATAGTAACTAATAAAGATTAGGGCGTAAAACCCCAGTTTTTTGCATTAGTATATACAGGATAAACATCGGAGAGATCCATGAAAATAGCTGTATATGCTATTGCGAAAAACGAAGAAAAGCACGTAAAACGCTTCTGTGAGTCAGCTAAAGATGCAGATCTTATAGTAATTGCTGACACAGGCTCAGAAGACGATACAGTACCATTGGCAAAAGATTGTGGTGCCATAGTGCATGAAATCAACATCACACCCTTTAGGTTTGATGTGGCCCGTAATGCAGCATTAGCGCTCGTCCCTGCTGACGTGGACATCTGCGTCTCTATGGACCTGGACGAGCTGCTACTGCCAGGGTGGCGAGAAGAGATTGAAAAGTGCTGGAGCGAAGATATAACCCGTCTTAATATTGGGTTTGACTTTGGTGAGCATCGTGTATTTTATCCATCCAGAGCGCACAATCGCCATGGTTACTACTGGAAGTACCCGTGCCATGAGTACATTACTCCTGACATCCGAGTAAAAGACACCTGTGGTCATACATCCTTTGTGATGATGACTCACAAACCAGATGATACAAAATCAAGAGGTCAGTATATGGACCTTTTAGAAATGGCAATAAAAGAAGACCCAAATTGCCATCGTAGTTGTTATTACTATGCCAGGGAGCTGACCTTTAAGGCACGATGGCAAGAAGCCATTGTAGAACTTAAACGCTACCTTGCACTACCAGCAGCAACCTGGTCATTAGAGCGCAGTCATGTAATGCGACTGATTGGGGCTTCATTGGAAAAGACTCAGCAAGATGGCATTGCTTGGTTTCGTAAGGCGGTAGCAGAAGATCCAAACATCCGGGAAAACTGGTTTGATTTGGCAATGCTTTGTTACGAAAAGCAACGTTGGGCAGAATCATATAGTGCAGGTAAGAACGCAATAGCAATAACGCAAAATACTGCGCAACACACAGGAGCACCACAAGCGTGGGGTTTTATGTTACCAGACGTGATAGCCATTGCGGCGTATCACTTAAAGTTTAAAGACGAAGCAATTAAATACGGTGAGATGGCATTAGAGATGAACCCCACCGACGGACGATTAAAAACTAACCTTAAGTTTTACAAGGAACTATAATGGCTCAAACAGGCTACACACCCATTCAGCTTTACCACAGCACGACCGCACTGTCGGTGCCGCTTGCTGCGGACTTAGAAACAGGCGAATTGGCGCTCAACGTAGCAGACGGAAAGCTATACTACAAAGACGGCGGCGGAGCTGTCCAATTACTTACCTCCGCTGGTACCGGTGGCGGTACAGTAACCAGCGTATCAGGTTCAGGTGGCACTACGGGGCTTACATTGTCTGGTGGCCCAATCACCAACTCTGGCACACTAACCCTTAGTGGCACGTTAAATATTCTTAATGGTGGTACAGGCCAAACAACAGCCAATGCCGCACTTAATGCACTTATTCCATCACAAGCAACTAACTCTGGTAAGTTTCTAACTACCGATGGTACCAATACATCTTGGGCCACAGTTGGTGGTGGCGGTGGTGGCGTAACGGCAGTTAACGCAGCATTCCCAATCACTGTAACTGGTTCTACAACCCCAACCATTGGTTTAGCAAACGGCGCTGGAGCAGTCACTGGTTCTACAGGAACCGGCGCAATGGTGTGCAACATTTCACCAACATTAGTAACCCCAGCCCTTGGCACACCTAGCGCATTGGTGCTTACCAACGCCACTGGATTGACATCAACACAAGTTACTACTGCACTTACGTACACACCTCCGCAACCAAACGGCACTGGAGCATCCGGTACTTGGGGCATTAATATTAGTGGTACTGCGGCAAGTGCATCTTTTGCAACTTCCGCTGGCAGTGCTACAACAGCTGCTAGCGCAACAACAGCAGGTAGTGCAACAACAGCAACAACCGCGACCAACCAATCTGGCGGTTCTGTCAATGCCACAACAGTTGTAGCCTCTGGATATATTACAGGTAATTCAGGCGGCTTTTCTAGACTCGGCGATAATTCCGTTTTCATGTACAACTCAGGTACAAACCATTATAACAATGGTTCTCAATTTGGTTGGATTGCTAATAGTGGCCCCACTGTTGCAGCTTTGACCAACACGGGTGCTATGTATAACTTAACAGGCACATACGGTACTATTTCTGATTCCAGAATAAAAGAAAACATTGTTCCTGCAAGAAATTATTTAGATAGCCTTTGCCAGTTAAATGTGGTTAATTACAATCTAGTTAATAACCCACAAAAAATGCTTGGTTTTGTTGCACAACAAGTGGAAACCGTAATGCCGGGGTTAATAGAAACTTCTCAAAACGATTACTACAATATTGCAGATTTTAAATCTGTTAAAACATCTGTAATGGTTCCAATGCTAGTTCAAGCTATTCAAGAACTCAAAGCTGAGATTGATGCCCTGAAAGCGGCACAACAATGAACATGCAAGATATATTTAACATTGCAATACCAGTCATTTGTAGTATTCTTGGCTGGTTTTGCAGAGAGCTTTGGACGGCAGTCCAAGAACTTAAACAAGATCTGGCTAAACTGCGCGAAGAGTTACCAACGCACTATGTATCAAAAGACGATTTTAATGACCGCTGGAATGAGGTGTTAAAAGCCCTTCATCGTATTGAAGATAAACTAGATAAAAAAGTAGATAGATAACTATGTATGCCACCAGATCCGTTTGGAATTACAGAAGGAGCAAAGACTCTTACAGGTAGCCTTGACGCATCAAGAGAAGGCGCTAAACAACTAACCAAAAGCATTGAAGGCATACAGCAAGACGCCACCGATGTAGCCCAACAAAAAGCCCAAGAGCGCCGCAGAGCTGCCCGTGAGGCTGAAATCAAAAAGCAAAACGCCCTCATCAAAGCACTAGATGAGTGGAAACGCAAAAAACAAATCTCCGACGAGGAGGCAAAACTCAAAATAGACTTCGTAAGGAAGTATGGTGCAAAGGAGTGGGATGCCCTACTCAAAATAAAACTAGACATCGAGAATCTAGAGAGGAAAAATAATGAAGAGTTTCAACACGATCTTAAAGCAGTGCGTAGAGTTCAGTTCTACTGTTTTGCAGCGGCTGCGTTCATTGCTTGGTACCTTACTTGGGGCCATAAAGGCTAAGTTAAATGTTCGGAATTGATGACATTATTGGTGCCGGTCTTAAGATTATCGACAAGGTAATCCCAGACCCGGCAGCCAAGGCAGCAGCACAACTAGAGCTACAGAAGATTGCCAACGAGGGCAAGTTAGCAGAACTACAAGCTGACATGAACGAGCAGAACAACATCTCTGATCGTTGGAAAGCCGACCTTGCTTCAGACTCTTGGCTATCTAAAAACATTCGACCTATGAGCCTTATTGCCATCTTTACTGGTTATTTCTTGTTTGCCATGATGTCGGCCTTTGGTTATGAGGCAAATGAAGCCTATGTAACCCTATTAGGTAACTGGGGCATGCTCGTCTTTGGGGCGTATTTTGGATCACGTAGCCTAGAGAAAGTAGCTCAAATGAAATATAAGGCAGAAGATAAATGATAGCAAAAGAATCAGTACCTGGGTTTGTAACTGTTACGGTAACCCTGACCCTTTGCGTTGTAGTTTGTGGCATGATTGGCGGAATGTTAGTTGGACTATTTGACGACAACATCAACAACGACAAAATATTTGAAGCCATTACGCCAGCGTTCCAGACCATTATTGGTGGGTTCATTGGTCTAATTACTGGCATTAAAATAGGACAAGATAGTAATGAATCTGAGTGAGCATTTTACAATTGAAGAACTTACCCATACAGACCATCGCGAGTTTGATAATACTCCTAATGATAGTGAACTGGCCAATTTGACCAGACTAGCTGCCTTCTTAGAACAAGTAAAGACTGTTCTTGGTGGCAAGCCCATTATGGTCAATAGCGCATTTAGGTCTAAGAAAGTCAACGATGCTGTAGGATCTAAAGATACCAGCCAGCACCGTATTGGTTGTGCAGCGGACATCCGTGTACCTGGGATGACCCCAGACGAGGTAGTTCGTGCTGTTATTGCATCGGGGATTGAATATGATCAAGTTATTCGAGAATTTGACCGTTGGACACATATTAGTGTGCCTAATACTACTGGCGGCAAGCCTCGCAGACAAGCTCTTATTATAGACAAAGCCGGAACTCGCACATTTACTTAAGTTTGTGATATAGTCACAAACCTGGAGGAAAATATGATTAAGACAATCACAGCTTGTCTGTGCTCGGCTGTCATCGTGTTCGGCTCAGTAACATACGACCCGTTTAGCACATGGCTAATACAGTATGAAAAGAAGTTTGAATGGGTGGCAGAGTCAACCATTGAACTCATCACCGGCTTTGAGGGCAAGCGCTACAAAGCCTATATTGATGGCGCCGGAAGGTGGACCATTGGCGTTGGGCACATGATACTGCACAGAGAGTCCCATATGCTGCACAGGGAGCTTTCTGAAGAGGAGGTAAGGGGTATCCTACACTCCGACCTTAAAAAGTGCTCAGATGCCCTAGAATCGGCTGTAAAGGTGCCTGTTACCAGGACCCAAGCTGACGCTATGCACAGCCTATGCCATAACATCGGTCCAGACCGGATGGTTAAGTCGGACGTGGTAAAGCACTTAAACGATGGAAACATATACAAAGCCGCAGACGCTTTTATGAACTGGAGTAATCCAAGTCAGTTAAAGCAACGGCGTAAAGCCGAAAGGGCTTTGTTTTTAGCTGGAATTTAGGGCGCAAATGTGCCCTTTTTTGCATTAGTGTATATAGGGACTGATCACCCAAACTAACCAATTACTCGAGGAAATATCATGGAAGGCTTTAAGAACACCACTAAAATTCAATACTTCAAAGAAGGCGGATTCGTCACTAAGAAGGAATTTACTAAATACGAGAAAAAAGAAGACAAGTCTGAAGTTAAAGCTGACATGGCTAAAGATAAGCAACTCGTTAAAAAAGGTGTTAGCCAGCATGAGTCATTCCTCCATAAGGGCGAGCCAAAGACTGAGTTAAAACTCAAGCAAGGCGGTCGTGCCAAAAAAGACTGCGGTACTGTTAAGAAGTACAAAGCTGGCGGTAACGTATCTAATGTATACGAAGCCAAAAAAGACTCTGGCGACAAAGACGCCATCAGAAAAGTAAAAGATATTAAGCCTACAATGTTGTGTGGTGGTAAGTCAGTTAAAAAATACCAAGCCGGTGGTATGGTATCCGTAGACCAGAAATTGGCAGCTCTTGAGCAGCAACGTGCTATGGAAAAAATGAAACGTGCCAAAATGCTTGGCGCCGCTCAGCAAAGCGAACTCATCAAACAAAGCCCTGCAGCAGCTGGTTTAACTCCCCCTGCAGCAGCTGGTTTACCTGCAGCAGCCCCATCTGCGCCAACGGCTGATGTGAATGGTATGCCAATGAAAAAGGGTGGTAAAGCTGCAAAAAAGTGCTAAGCGGCGCTAATAAAAGCGTCGCTAAGAAAATGCAAGCTGGTGGATTAACAAGCGCCGTTCCAATGCAGCAACAACTAGGCGTTGGTGCAGCCAGCCCATCTGGTGATATGGGTGTAGCAGCCCCCGGTGCAGCATACACACCTGGCAAAGGCCCAAACATTCGAGTAGGATACTAATATGCCATACGAATCAAAAGCACAAAAAGGCGCAATGTACGCCGCAGCAGCCGGTAAGTCAACCCTTGGCATCCCTAAAAAGGTTGGCAAGGAGTTTGTAAAAGCTGGTCCTGCATCAAACAAACTCCCAAATAAAGTGCCTAAGCGAGCAGCTGGCAGAGGACGTTAAGAATGGCCTACTCCGGCACCTATAATAAAACCAAGATAACAGTAGACCAACTGGTCTCGTATGCGTATCGTGACGCAGGAAGAACTGCGGAAGAAATTACTCCGGAGTATTCTGATGCTGGTAAGCAAGCATTGTTCTACATCTTGCAAAACTCTGCTAACCGTGGCATTAATATTTGGCTACAACAAAACGTAGTCCTTGGTGCACAGACCAATCAGCAATGGTTGACTATGCCAGCAAACTGCGTAGATGTCTTGGAAGCTAACTGGGTATACATTGTTAACCCGTCTATTACTGCAGCTCTGCCGTTGACTAGCGTTGATGCGTATGCTTTGTTTGATCAAACAGACAACGCAGACCTTGAGCTACATGCTACATCTACGTTAACAGATAACTACTTTGGTGCATCATATAGCGAAGGCACACGTATCTTTTACGTTGGTTTTAATGCGTATGCTCCAGCTGGTGCAGCAGATTACAGTTTAGATTTAGAAGTAACTAACGATGGTGTTACTTGGACTACTTGGGAATCATTCCCAACACAAACACTATCAGACCGTCAGTGGGCTTACTTCACCATTAACGCAACCCAAGAGTTTTATGGTTTCCGTTTAAAGAACCGCGAAACTACATCCACATTCTCTCTTCGTGCTATTCAGTTTGCACAGAGCCAGCAAGTTATTCCACTGTCCCGTTTAAACCGTACAGACTACTGGAATCTACCAAACAAGCAATTCCAAAGTCAACGTTCACTGCAATACTGGTTTAATCGTCAGATTGATCCCCAAATGTACCTGTGGCCAGTGCCAAACAATAACTACCAAGTATTCCAGTTAATACTAGACATTCAACCACAAGACGTTGGAACACTTACTAACGAACTGTATTTACCAGATCGTGTTATTCCGTATATCCAAGCTGCGTTGTCCCATAAGGTTGCTATGCAGTTACCTGGGATTGACCTTGGTCGTGTGGGTTATTTAGAAAAGCTGGCATTGCAAGCCCGTACAGAGTTTGAAGAAGAGGATCGTGACAAGTCACCGATCTATTTCCAACCTAACTATAGTTACTACACACGATGAGCGGCGCATACGTAATGACCTATGACAACCTGGTTCAGGATGTCAAAAATTACATGGAGCGGGATGATGCTGGATTTATTGCGCAGATTCCTAATCTAATTGGTTTAGCAGAGTCTGCCATTGCGGCAGAGCTAAAAACATTGCTCCAATTAACCGTTGTGGAGACAACATTAGCAGTTAACCAGGTGGTGCTTAACAAGCCAGCTCGTTGGCGTAAGACAGTCTCCATGAAGGCCAATGGACGACCATTGTTACTTCGTTCACAGGACTATGTGGCACAGTACCAGTCAGAGTCTGACGCTAGCACAGTCAAATACTACGCTGAGTACGACTACAACAACTTTGCGTTTGCTCCTGCACCAGCTGCAGAGACACCAATTGAAATCATTTATTACAGTGAAATTCAGCCGTTAGATACTACCAACCAACAAAACCTATTCACCCGTGAGTGCCCACAGGCCATGTTATTTGGCACTTTGTTGCAAGCTCAGGGCTATTTGAAGGCACTTGATAAACTGCCTGTTTGGAAATCATACTATACCGATTCATTGAACGCACTGAAAAAAGAAGACAATTCACGTCGTGTGGATCGCAACACTACTATTCAAGAGCCCTAATCTATGTCCACTACATTTACCTCGCCGTTTACCGGCACCGTTGTTGTACCAACAGACGTATCGTACTACGCCTTAGATTTTGCAACAGACACCGAACTATACTGGCCTGCAGTTGTTAATCCAACTCAAGTACCTGCAGCCCGTATCATGGACTGCACACCGTCAACTTTTGGCTTGACAATCTTTTTACCACAAGGTGATCAGGGTTCCGTTGGCTCAGACATTCTTATTCGTAACTTTGGTGCCAACTCATTTATTGTAGCGGACTTTACTGGCGGAGCTTCAATAACAGTAGACCCAGGTATTGCAATTTATTTCTATCTGTCGGATAATACTACTGCCGCTGGTGTATGGCAAAACGTTACATTTGGTGCTGGTACATCCTCAGCGGATGCCGCAACACTGCAAGGCGCTGGCCTTACCACTATTGCTGGTAAGCTGGCAGTAACATCCAATATCTCTCGTGTATCCACAGTACCGACACTCTCTGATTCTAGCCGTGCCACTTCGTTTATCTGGGAAGGTGGTAACAATACTTGGAGTTTACCAAGTTCTGTTGGTCTATCAACCGGCTGGTGGATTGCGTTTAGAAACAACGGCACTGGTGCATTAACTATTCAGCCACAGGGCATCTCACTTATCAACGGTGAGAGCAACATTATTGCCAACCCAGGGGACTCTGGTTATGTGATGTATGAGCAGTCTACGGGTAACTTCTTTACCATTGGCTACACAATTCCAGCTAACGTTACATTTACTGCGGCTACCTATGACGTAGATAGTATTGTTGGCAGCACGTTGAACCTTGTGTCCTATGCACCAATTATTCAAACATATGTAGCCCTATCTGGAACACGTACAAGCACATTGAACGTGGTATTGCCTGCTATTACCCAGATGTATGTGTTGGTTAACAAAGTGCCTGTAGGTACCTACAGCACGATTACATTCCAAATCTCTGGTAGCGGTGGCCCATCGTTCTCATTGGCTGGTAATCAAGTCGCTACAGTTATCAGTGATGGCAACACTATTTTCTCATTGACTAGTGCAACGGTAGACTCATTTTACGCAATTAATGGAACAGCAAGTTCACCTCCGTTCTCATTCCTATCAGATACTAACACCGGCATGTACTTAGTTGGTGCTAACGTTTTAGGTTTAACAGCAAACGGCACACAAATAATGAGGCTTGATAACTCAAACCTATCAGATCCACAAGTGGTGACTCCTGCTACATTTACGGCGGGCTTAATTAGCGGCGGTTCGTTCTGATGGCTGACGGTCAAGTCGATCCTCAGTTTAACCAAATTCATACCCTGGGTGTTACTCAGGGTATTAAACGTGACGGTACAGTATTTGAAGCACGTGAATACAGTGACGGTGTATGGTGTCGTTTCCAACGTGGCACACCTAAGAAAATGGGTGGCTATCGTCAACTATTTAATAGCTTCAGTGGTATCCCCCGTGGCTTTATTACAAACCCATACAACGGCGTAAACTACTCGTTTGCTGGTACACAGGTTGGTCTAGATGTATTTACTACTGGTACTACACTAGGTGCTGGTAGTGGTCCGTTTGCCGCTATATTTACACCGGGTTATTCGCAATTTCCGATAACTGGTGACACAATCACTAACACCACGACTTCATTTGTTATTGACAGTAACGCAACGTCACCTATTAATTACACCTCAGTCTATCCTGCAGGCACTAAAGTAATCTTTTCTCAAAGTGGCACACCCACTGTACACACAGTAACTTCTTCCACTTTTGCAACACCAAACACAACAGTAAACTTTACTCCAGCGGTTGGTGGCTCTGTAGTTATCAGCAACGTTTGGATTTATAACACCTACTTTCAGCCAGATCCAAGGTTAATGTGGCAGTTTGACTTCCAATACGACCCATCTGGTGGTGCGTTAAAGTTGCTAGCGCATCCAGGGTTAAACCTACAAAACATTGACAATGGCGTTAATACTGCAATCTACTATGGCAACACATTGCCAAACTCTAGCGAGCAGTGGACGTTCCAGGTACTAGCCGACAGCACTGGCCAGAACCCCACATATGAACCTATTAGCGTAGATGGCGGTGTGTGCTGTCTGTACCCCTTTATCTTTGCATATGGCTCAAACGGATTCATATCTAATAACAACGTAGACACAACCTACGCTGACCAAACCCCTACCGATTGGAACGGCCCCCTAGCAAACCAAGTTAACATGTCGGCCTCTAAGGTTGTCAAAGGTATGCCAACACGTGGTGGTACCAATGCGCCGTCCGGTTTGTTCTGGGCGTTAGACAGTCTTATTCGTACGTCATTTACAGGCTCAGCGCCTAACTACTGGCGCTATGATATCGTTTCTAGCCAAATCTCTATTATGTCTTCCGCTTCCGTTGTTGAAATGGATGGAACATATTATTGGATGGGTGTTGACCGTTTCTATTGCTATAACGGTAGTGTTACAGTTGTTGCCAATGATAAAAACGTAAACTGGCTGTTTGACAACCTTAACTATGAGCAACGCCAAAAAGTGTGGGCCACCAAGGTACCACGCTACAATGAGATTTGGTTCTTTTATCCACGTGGCACAGCAACAGAATGTACTGATGCAATTATCTACAACGTAAAAGATAAGTTCTGGTTTGATGCTGGCCAAGCAGTTGGCGCACAAAGATCTTGTGGCTACACAACAGAGATTTTCCCAACACCTGTATGGTGTGATTGGAATTACAACGTAGAATATAGTCAAGGTTTTAACACCATTACAGCTCCATCTGGACTCGCAGCACCAACAACATATCAAATTTATGTTGCAGGTGACCAGAGCCAAGTGTTTAGCCCTGGTGACTATCTAGCGTTTAGTAACATTCCTGGAGATGTAGCATACCAAGTTGCTACTGCAGATTTTTTATACAATACTAGTGGTAACCCACTACCTGGTTGCACATTGATTACTGTTGAAACAGAGATTGACCCTTATCCAGATGTAGGGCAATTGTTCTATATGGTTACCGGCGGATACGCTATTTGGCAGCATGAGTTTGGACTTAATAAAGTTACATTCTTAGACGAACAAGCTATTCAGTCTAGCTTTACTACCTGTGATATTAGTTGGGTTGGTGGCACACCATCCCAAGATACTGCATCCGGTGTTAACCGCCGTATGCACTTACGTCGTATTGAGCCTGACTTTGTTCAAGCTGGTGTTATGAATTTGAATATTATCGGTCGTAAGTTTGCCAGTGGTGTATCGGAAGAGATATCTGGCCCGTTTGAATTTGATGAGAACACACCAAAGATTGACTTGCGTGTTGAGCACCGTGAGACTCGTTTGCAGTTTGAGTCTAATACCATTAACGGCAACTACGAAATGGGTCGTATCTTGATCACCGCAGAGTACGGTGACGAGAGGCCGTAATGGCTCTTGAATCGTTCTTTCCGTTCACTCCAGACTACATGTCTTGGGAAGATTGGAATGGCAATCTGGTCATGTTCTATGGTGAAGAGCCTATTCCAGTGCTTCCAGAAGCAGAATGGAAAGCCGTTGCTGATAACGTAGCCCAGCTACCCACGTTTCTTAATTACCCCGTTCCAGACCCGGCCCTATATACAAATTGGCAGGATTGGGCATACGAATTTACCGAAATTATTAACGGGCCAACTCAATAATTAGGGCGTTTTTACGCCCTTTTTTGCATTAGTTAATGTAGGACAAATTACTTAAAGACCATGGCACTAGAGACACTAGATACAACACAGCAACAATCTACAGGAGGCCAGCAGCAGGAGGCTAGTCCTATTGTTGGCTTGTATCAAAATGTTTTTAATCGTGCTCCAGATGCCGGTGGGTTGGCTTATTGGCAAAATGCCTACGACACGGGCACTTCGTTAGACCAAATTAGAAATCAGTTTCAAAACTCACCAGAAGCTCAAGCAAAACCATACGTCAACACCCTTGGCGGCACTGGGTCCAACCTTGATAAAGATTTTGTAAATCCAAACTTAAATCAACAAATGGGTGTTACTGGCGCTACTAATCTTTTAGGTGCCGGCAATATTAATCTTACAGGCGCCACTGGTGTTACAGGTGTAACCGGTGTTACTAACGTCACAGGCGCTGTTACCGGCGTCACTGGTGTTACTGGTATATATTTAGATGTTTTAGGTCGTGCTCCAGATGCGTCTGGTTTAACTTATTGGCAGAGTCAGATTGATAAAGGCACACCAATAGAAAAAATTCGTGCTGAAATTGCTGCTTCAAAAGAATCAGCAACACCTAATGCGCAAGTTGCTCAAGCGTACCAAACTATTTTAGGTCGTTCTCCGGATCCAAACGGGCTGCAATATTGGCAGCAACAAGCTGCTAACGGTGTGCCTTTAGATCAAATTATGGCGGCAATGAAGGCGTCTCCTGATGCCCAAACTTATGCTATTAATCAAGCATATAACAATGTTTTGGGTAGAGATGCTGATCCTGAAGGTTTGGCATACTATAAAAAACTTGCAGCAAGTGGCACCCCAATTGATCAAATTGTTAAAACCATTCAAAGCACTTCAGAAGGTACTGTTGCTCAAGATTATTTTAATTATTTAGGTCGTAAGCCTGACGCCGCTGGTTTAAAGTATTGGCAAGATCAGTTAGCCGCTGGCAAAACAAAAGAACAAATTGCACATGAGATTGCATTGTCTGGCGAAAGTGTCACAACAAATGCACCGGACGTTAAAGCATTATTAACTGCTACGTTGGATAAAAGTATCGTTGATAAATTGACACCAGATCAACTTACAGCGTATACAAAATTATTTTTAGATACTACCACAGGAAATGAAAACGATAATTTAAAAGCAATATATAAACAAATTGCTTTAGACCCAACATTGGGCCCGCAGTTAAAAGCTACAAATCCATTGTTATGGCAAAGAGTAACCCCGCTAACAAGTAACCCAGATCAAATCATTAAAACAGACCGCATATATTACGGTCAATATGGCACAATAGATATGGGCGGCGTTAAAGTTCCTATACTAAATGCTAAGTTATTAGATGGAGATGGCGCATTTGGTGGTGCTAACAGTGGCACTATTCAAGATACCTCACACGGCAGAAACAGCTGGGTTGAACAATTAGGATGGCGCAGCAATTCGTTTAGTAGTGCAATTAGAAAAGGCGCTGACGCACTTGGTGTAGTTACGTATCGTGATGACGACGGTAAACCTAACGGCTATACTGGATTAAATGAAGCTGCTGATTTGCTTGGAATTGACAAGAGTCAATTTAAAGACAAGGCAGAGCTTTTATTAACTAAAGAGCAAAAAGACGAAGACGGGAATGTTGTAGTAAGAGCGGGTCAACAAGTTTATCAAAAAGACGGTGAAGGTAACACAATACTTGATGCTAAGGGACAGCCAGTACCAGCAACATACAGAGTAAGCGCGGAACAACAACTTTACGACGCCGTAAGCGCCGCAGCAAAAGATATTTATTCAGTTACTGGCGATTCACTAACTTCTGGTCGAGCCAGTGAAGGTGGCCCTCAAAGTTTTGATACTGTAATGTACAAGCGTGAAGGCGACAAGTTAATTCCTATTAGCGCACCGCAAGCACACGGCGGTATGCAAAACATTGATGTGTACAATGGTAGTGGTCATGGCTTTATGCGTGATAGTGGAATGATTCAAGGAATGGTATTTATTGGATCCGCTGTTCTTACAGCTATAACACTGGATCCAGAATTTGCTATAGAAGGAATGTCGCTTGCAGCAAGTATTGGTTCTTCAGTTGGTGCTACCGGAACTACTGCAACTGTTGTGGGTAGTGCTGTAATTGGGGCCACTATGGGCGCTGCAAATGCTGCCGCTTCCGGTGGAGACGTTGGTAAAGCGGCGTTAACTGGCGGCGCAGTTGCTGGTTTTACGGCTGCTATGGCTCCGTTAATGAGTCAAGGTGTAATGGGTAACGCGGTCAATAGTATTTCTGAAATGACCAATGGTTTGTATTCGCCGACTCAAGTTGGTAGCATAATTAGTACAACGTTGGCAACAACACTGGGTTCAGCCGCAAATGGCGCCAACGGAGACCAAATATTAAAAGCATTTGGAACCTCTTTAGCTTCACAAGGACTTTCTCAAGCTGCTGTTACCGCTGCAACAAGTGCATTAGGAGATACATTAGGCAAAAATATGCTGCCTAAAATGCAAAGAGCTATGCAAATAATTGGTAGTACCGTTGCAACATCTGCATTGACTGGTAAAAATCAACAACAGATTATGAACAATCTGATTGCTCAGTTTAGTGACCCAACAAAAGTATTAAATAATGTTGCCAGTGTTGGTGGTGCTAAGACAGACGTAACCGCCGGTGGCACAAATACAACTACTACAACAAAAGCAGACACAGTTCCCAGTTCGTTAACTAATTCTGATGCAATAGCATCATACAAAAACTATATTACTCAAGGTGCAGATCCTTTATTAGCTCAAACATTGGCTGAAGGACAACAACAATCTGCTGTTGCCGCAGGTACAGGAACTCAAGTTGCTGGTGGTGATGCACAAGTTATGGTTGATGCGTTAAACAATCCGGATGCAATTAAAACTAAACTGTATGATGCAAAATGGTACAATACAGAAACCCAACAATGGGAACCTATTAAAGTTTCAGATACTGGTGGTGGAGGCTCGGGAACAACGTCAACAGCAGTAGGAACAACTTCTAAACCTGGAGATATTCCCACCGCAGCAGACTTAAAAAATGATGTTGAAAATGGAACACTACCAACAGCAGGAGAAGTTAATGATTTGCTAGGTACTGGTAAAATGTCAAAAGCTGCTGCCGATGCTTATTTAAAAGCAATAGCAGATAATCAACCAAAAGCACCAGGTTCTGCAAATAATGACATTGAAGCCGTAAATTTAGCAATTTCAGTAACATCTAGTTTAGCTAATAGGGGTGGCAATGTTGCAAATGCGTTAAATATTGTTTCAAAAGCAACTGGAGTTAGCCCTAGTGTAATTGCTAAAGCTATTAATTCAGGCACAACAGGTACAGGCACAACAGGTACAGGCACAACAGGTACAGGCACAACAGGTACAGGCACAACAGGTACAGGTACAACAGGTACAGGCACAACAGGTACAGGCACAACAGGTACAGGCACAACAGGTACAGGCACAACAGGTACAGGCACAACAGGTACAGGCACAACAGGTACAGGCACAACAGG
>Ga0114975_10000068_pt1 | contig 66286 bp, 66 predicted proteins | sample S_130626_EF_Meta_FD_87031 | JGI IMG/M metagenome (GOLD analysis project Ga0114975, IMG submission 87031) | Freshwater microbial communities from Lake Simoncouche, Canada to study carbon cycling - S_130626_EF_MetaG | ecosystem: Environmental > Aquatic > Freshwater > Lake | place: Lake...
AAAGGTGCGCCACCTGTATGTGAAATGTTTAGACACCATCCAGATGCGATAGAACAAGCAACGGTTCTAGATCAGCAATACGGTTCAAATCCAGATCTGGAAAACTTACCTTTATATGGTGTGACATTTTCATTTAAAGATGCTTTTGATACCAAGGACATGCGTTCAACGGGCGGTGGAGATGCTGCTTACGATATTGATTTTCCAGCGCGTGATCATCTATTGGTTGATCAACTCCGCAAAAAAGGTGCCATCATCATGGCCAAAGCAGTCATGACGGAATACAACGGACGTGCGGGTGATCCTGGCGGCAAAAATCATCCCGATAAAGTGTTGCCTTCCGTACTTGGTTATCAACGATCCACTTGGGGCGGTAATCCATCGAATTCATATGATACGACGCGATCTGCCTCATTAGGATCCAGTTCAGGCTCTGGAGTTTCGGTGAGCACGAACTTAGTTATGGCGAGTTTAGGTGAAGAGACAAGAATGTCTACTCGTGGTCCTGCAAATCATAATTCGCTAGCATTGATACTTCCCCATAAAGCCATGTTGGGGTTTGATGGAGGAGCCATTGGTGCAGATATATATTGTGATCGAACGGGGATCTTGTGCCGCACATTAACAGATTGCACCAAGATATTAGATGCTCTTAAGGATCCAGAGCATGGTTACTACGATCCTCGTGACCCTTATACAACTGTTCCACGAAGTTCTATTTTACAAACACGTTATCAAGATCACATTACACACCATGCAAAGCCTGGCGATTTAAGTGGTAAGCGTATTGGAGTGGTTCGTGAGTCGATGATTAACCCCGGTATAAAAGCTGTAGAGCCGATTATTTTTGCAGCTACGAAAGAAATTAAAGACATACTTGGCAATCATTTAGGTGCAACATTAGTAGAATCTTCACATCCGCTTTGGCAGAAAGATTCATCAGTTGAGCAAATGGATATCGATTTTACAAAAGCTCTAGCAAGGCTTGTGCCCGTGATGATGCCTGATATTTTGTTTCGTTTAGATGAAGTAGGTCAACCGGTATTTCCGGAGTTTGAGAAAGCGATTATGCCAACCGAGTTTGCGCCTGGTAAAGTTTTTGGGTCAGGAACCATGGCTCCGATCGATTACTTGGTGGAGCTGGCTGATCTAAATATACCACCACCAAAAAATCTAAACATTGCGACGATTCAACACCAAATTTTGGCAAATTCATTTAGATACCATATCAAACAATATTTGACTCGAAGAGCAGCAGATTGGCAAGCTGTTGGTTTTCGGGAAACACTGATTGATTGGCCAACGCTCAACCAACGCTCTAAATTTTGGGGAGATGATCAACGATCTGCTTTTAAAAACTGGGAAGAGACGACGGATCCTAGAAATCCACTTGGTGGAAGACAGGGAGTTGATGAAAGAATTATGCTCAGAGAGTTATTGCGGCGTGTCGATATGATGGTGATTCTGGAGAATCAACTCGATGTATTGGTGAGATTACATACGCCACTACCTCCGGCAAAAATTGGTTGGCCTGAAGAGCCTGGTGAAATCAATCAGATTCGGAATGAAATGCTCTATGGGCCTAATGCTGGTTTAACCGAGATTTTAGTCCCGGCAGGTTATGTCCAAACAGCATATGATGCACACTATGTATTATCGAAAGATGGTCAATCTTATATAGGGCAGACTTCTGAAGAGCCAACTCAGTTAGCTGCACCGGGATTACCATTTTCATTGGTATTTAGGGTTGAGCCTGGCATGGAAGACTCCCTGATTCGTATTGCGAGTGCTTACGAGGCAGCATCAAAGAGGCGTATAAGTCCTCCACAATTTGGTCCAATTGGTAAATAAGTTAGCTTAAAATACTTTATAAATGGTGATATGAATGAAATTGATGAACTATAAAACTGTCTTTTTTAAATATGTGATTGTGGCTATTATTAGTTGCAATAGCATGGTAAGTTACGCTCAATATAATACGAAATATGGCGATGAAAAATATGAGCCCCGCCTAGGGCAATCTGGTAAAGATGTCATTTGGTTACCAACGAGTACGGATTTAGTAACCCAAATGTTGCGAACTGCCAAAGTATCTGCAAACGACATTGTTTATGACCTTGGGGCTGGCGACGGCAAAATTGCTATTACAGCGGCAAAAGATTTTGGTGCAAAGGCATTTGGTGTTGAATTTAATCCTGAGATGGCGAGTTTGGCACAACGTAATGCAGATCGTGCGGGTGTAGGTGAGCGAGTAAAAATCATCAATGGTGATATTTTCAAAGAAGATTTTTCATCGGCAACCGTTTTAACACTCTATTTATTGCCGGAGTTAAATCTACAGTTAAAGCCCCAAATTCTGAATATGAAACCTGGTACAAGGGTTGTTTCGAATTCCTTTCATATGGGAGATTGGGAGCCTGATATTGAGATTGGGAATCCTACTCGCGCTTACTATTGGGTAGTGCCTGCAAAGATTTCTGGTACTTGGGGCGTTTATGGCGTGCACCCAACCCAAAAAGGTACACTTCAACTAGTGCAATACCAACAGCGCGTTGGCGGTACCTTAACCATCGATGAAAAAATCTACCCTATTATGAAACCAAACCTTGAAGGTGAAAAATTTAAATTTAGTTTTCAAGATACAGATCAAGTCATTCACGAAGTTGAGCTCAATATGACTGGAGATATTGCTTCAGGATTTGATCGCTTTGATTACAAAACTAGCAAATTAGTAGGTAAGAAAGAAAAATAGTAGTTAATTTTTAGAGATTATTTTTCCAATGTCGGCAACCCATTTGCACCTGGCTTCCAGGTGCAAATAACATCAGCATCAAGTTGCAGTAATTTCTTATTTTTATTTGGATAATTGATTTTGCAAAGTAAGTCTCGTATCACATTTAGATGAGTTAATTTCTTATTGTTTGCATGAACCACTGTCCAGGGTGCCGAAGCATGATTCGTTTTTAGAAGCATGCTATTTCTATATTTACTATACGCAGCCCATTTTTTTTGCGCAACTTCATCAATGGGACTAACTTTCCATTGTTTTAATGGATTCATTTTGCGGTCGAGTAAGCGCTCGGACTGTTCTTTTTTAGAGATATCTAAATAGTATTTGATGATGGTGATACCATCATCAACCAACATGGTTTCAAATGTATTTACGTTTTTCATGAAACGTTGATACTCAGACTTTGTGCAAAATCCCATAATGGGTTCGACACCTGCCCTGTTATACCAACTGCGGTTAAAAAAGACCCATTCAGCTTCTGCGGGAAGATGACTAATGTAGCGCTGAAAATACCACTGACCATTTTCATGTTCAGATGGTTTACTGAGGGCTACAACATGCGTGTCTCTTGGACTTAAATATTCAACAATACGTTTAATAGACCCATCTTTGCCAGCTGCATCACGCCCCTCAAAAATGACTAAAACACGTTCTTTTTGTTCAATAATATGTTTTTGCATTTTTACTAGTTCTATTTGAAGTTCTAGTAAAAGTTCATCGTTGTTTTTTTTTGCAATGCCCATGTTCGACCTAAGTTGTCACTCAATTAATCATCAGATAGATACACTCAGTATCTATCAATCAACTCATTGAATCAATACAATTTATTGTATAAATACGGTTGATTATTTAAAGATTGGGGAAAAGTACCTCAGTAAAGCCAAATTGCGTCATATCATCAATACGCATTGGGTAAAGTTTACCGATTAAGTGATCGCATTCATGCTGCACCACACGCGCATGAAAACCACTTACAGTACGGTCAATGATGTGACCATGAGCATCTAATCCCTGATAACGAATGTGTTGATAACGAGGTACTAAGCCACGCAGTCCAGGCACAGAAAGACATCCTTCCCAACCATTCTCACATTCTGCACTTTGGGGAGTTATGACGGGATTAAATAAAATCGTTTCTGGAATGGCCTCTTCGTTTGGATAGCGGGCATTTTTCTCAAACCCAAAAACGACAATTTGTAAGGAAATTCCAATTTGCGGCGCCGCAAGTCCAGCACCATTCGCATCTCTCATTGTATCTAGAAGATCTTGAATAATGGCTTGCATCTCCTTTGAGGTGATGCCTTCTGTTGGAACTTGAGTGGCCTTCTGAAGTAACAGGGGTTCTCCCATTTTAAGTATTGGTCTTACAGGCATGAGTTATTCCAGTTCAGTCATAGATGCATGGTTTAAAAAGTGATGTGCTTGTTCAGGAGTGGTGGATAACCAAGCATCAAATAAATGAGGCTTTAGACACACAATGGTTCTTTTTTCCTCATTAGGGCGATGAAAATTTCTCATGAAAGGATGTTCATCGGCATTGATTGTGATTAGGGAAAAACTCGTGATGGTATCGCCACTGGATTCATCTGCCCATGTATCCCAAATTGTTGCAACTCCCAAAGGTTCTTTATTGCTTGAAGATATCGCAGTACGAATTGATTTACCCGTTAAATAAGAGGGTTCATAAAAATAGTCCATCAAAGCAATACCAAAGTGTCTTGACTTCCAAGCAGTTCGGTAGGAAGGCTTTTCAGCGATGGTTTCAGCTCGCGCATTGTAGGTGTGTTTTTGGATCTTACGATCTTTTGACCAATAAGGAATTAATCCAAACTGCGCTAAACCACAAGCAACTCTGCCGGACTGATGGCTTTTGACAATTAAGGGGGCAACATATCCCGGAAAAGTCTCTGCCGGATAGGGGCAAGGTAAGTTAACATCAAAGTTTTTCTTAACCCAAACTTGATTGTTAGTAGAGGTAAAACTAATACACATGGGCTTTATTGAAAAAAGACTAGTGCTTCAGCTAGAAGTTCCTCAGGAGCTTCCTCTGGAATATAGTGACCACTATTGAGTGTTTTTCCAGAAACGTTTAACGCAACCTTATTCCAATCATTCAAAGGTGCAAAGCAGGCATTGACTAAACCATGTTCACCCCAAAGTACTCGAAGCGGCATCTGTAGTTGTTTCCCAGTAGCGATATCAATACGGTCTTGTTCAAGATCAATTGTCGATGCAGCACGATAATCCTCACACATGGCATGAACGCAAGCTGGATTATGCATGGCACTCACATAATCATTCCAACAATCCTTGGCGAAAATATCAAGACCAGCATACCTGCCACCCATAAATTGCTCTAAGAAAAATTCTACATCGGCACTAATCATCGTTTCAGGTATAGGCGCTTTTTGAATTAAGAAAAACCAATGCCAATAACCACGCGCAAATGCCATGCTCGTTTGTTCGTACATGGCGAGTGTTGGAGAGATATCGAGCACCATGACTTTTTGTACACAATCTGGATAATCAGCAGCGAGTCGATGTGACACACGACCCCCACGATCATGACCTAGCAGATGAAACTTTTGATACCCTAAATGCCTCATCAACTCAACTTGATCCATAGCCATGGAGCGTTTTGAATAATTCGAATGATCCAAATTTCCAGATGGCTTAGACGACTCGCCGTAGCCACGTAAATCACTCGCGATCACAGTAAAGTGCTCGCTGAGTTGTGGGGCAATCAAGTGCCAAATCGCTTTACTTTGCGGAAAGCCATGTAATAAAAGTAGGGGAGGGCCATTTCCTGCCTTCTGATAGGCAATCGTGATGTCACCGTCAGTGGGGTGGGTATATGAAAATGTTCCAGGCGTAAATCCGTTTAAGAGAAGAGCCATGAATAAGTCCTTTAGTTTTTATGAATTATGTTGTCTAAAACGGATGATGTCATCATATTTCTTATATGAAATTCTGATGAATCTTATTGCACAATCTGAAACATCATCATATCTTCTTGCAATCATCACCATTCATTCATGTAAAAGTCTTTTCATTTCGATAGGATAATTATCTTTAATTCGGAGAGTGATTAATGAGAAAAATGATATTGATCTGCGCATTCGGTGCAAGTATATTTTCAGTATTAGCTAACGAGCAAGCCGAATGTGATGGAAAGGCTCATTGGCAAAAGAATAACATGAGTTCTGGAGATGTTTTGTTGCGAAAATGTGATGTTTTTGGTCGAACTTTTATTGAAATTAAAGTTGAACTTCATGAAGATCGTTGCATCACAATTAAAAATGCAAAAAATGGTCAAATTTGGAAGAATTTTTATCTTCAGGAAGATGAAGTGAAGTCTATGAGTTTTACTGGGAAGAAAGTACCTGCACAAATCAAAGTAGTTTCTAATCAAACGATTAATAATTCCTGTAAAAGATAAATTCAAGCGTCTTTTTACGATGTAGAGTTTGTTATCCGTTATATTGGTGCAATACAGGAGTGAATAAGATGAATAGTCAAACTGATCAGGAAATTGTTAAACATATTTATCAGCAGTGGCAGCATTTTTTTGCGCCAATCCATTCTCAAGCTTTAGCAGGTCTTTATGCCGAGGATGCCGTATTGTTTGGCAGTAGGATTCCCCCCTATATCGGCAGGCTCGCTATCCAGTCTTATTTTGAGAAATTGCCATCAGGATTATTTACAGGGGTCGTATTTCTGCCGGAGTATGTAAAAAGAGTTACTCTAGATGTCATCAGTATTGCTGGTAGTGCCAACTTTCAACGTGCTGAAGAAAAGTCTTTGGAGCTGCGTATTACCCATGTGCTGATTTGTCGTGATCATCAGTGGCAGATTATTAGCCACCATGTATCAGCGAAGCAAAACTTATGAAGGATCACTAAATAAATTCTTCAAGGAGTGCATAGAGGATGAGCCAGCTTTTTTCTTGGGTTGAGTGGCAGTGTATTCTTCTTTGATGTTATCTTCCCAAAATGACTTAGGACTTGGATCCCGACTCATTTTTTCAAAAATCCAGGAAGGAACACCCTTGTATGCAAGAGTGTTCGAGTTTTCAAAACGAATATCTAACTGCTTTTCTTGCGGATCATATTCTATAAAGCGAATCGATCCGCTCGTAAACTCTCGGATCATTTTTTGATTGGTGCACCAGGTTGTTTCATTGGGTGAGCCTTTGCAAATGCGTCTAAGCTTAAACAGTGGTCAGCAATTTTGACCAATTGTGGCGCAAGACTGGTATCAGCGCCAAACAAGCGTGCACCTATCACATGGGAGCATAAGGAAAAATCAGCGATTGACACTTGATCGCCTAAAGTAAATTGACCAAAAAGCCCCTCATCATGAAGGCGAGCCTCAATCGCAAGACTACCCTCATTAAACCAATGCTGTGCCCAGGCGGCTTGACCAGCTTCATCTTGACCGTAGGTCTTGTGTAAAAAGCCTCGAATTCTTGGAACGACTAAAGGATGTGTATCCGCAATCGTAATCAGAGAAATGGAGCGGACGTAAGCTTGCTCATAAGCATCTTTTGGAAGAGTAGGACGATTTGGCCACATCTGTTCTATATATTCTAAAATTGCAAGAGATTGCGTAATTTTTCGACCACCGTGCTCTAGAAGAGGAATCACATGTTGAGGATTCAGCTTATGGTAGTCCTCAGAGAATTGATCTCCCTGAAGTAAATCGATGATGTGTTCTGTAAAAGGGACTTCTTTATAAAAAAGGGCGGCTCTGACACGATAAGCTGCTAAAGAACGCCAAAATCCATAGAGTGTTACTGACATTATTATTCTCCAGTCATTGTTTTAGTGATATAAATATATTATGCATGAATCATCCAGGCCGACTAAACTAAACTTTCAATCAAAAAAAGGATTACCTAATGAAAAAACTAATAATTGCCTTTATGTTAGCGGCTATTGCTAGCATGAGCCCAGTTATGGCGCAAAATAAACCTCAAGCAATCATTGCTGTAGATGCGGGTCCAGGCATGTTAAAGGCATTAGAGGGTGTTCAGTTTCAAGGTAAATTTAAATCAGTTGATCCTAAAACACGTAAAGTTGTCATTGTTGGACCAGATGGTCGTGAATTAGAAGCTATCTTAGGCGATGAAGTGAAGAACTTCGACAAGATTAAGGTGGGCGATATTGTGACGTTGAGTATTCTCAAAGTCATCGTTTCTGATGTCAAGGTAATCAGTAATGGCATCAAAGAAAGAGCAGAGACTCTTACTTATTCCCGTGCACAAGCAGGTGACAAGCCAGCAGGCATCATCGAACATCAAGTAAAGCTTGTTGCTGACGTTACTGCAATTGATGCGAACAAAAATATCGTAACACTTAAGGGGCCAACTAAAACTGTTCAAGTTGCCGTTGGACAAGACATTTTAAAGGGTATCAAAGTGGGTAATCAAATAGAAGCAATCATTACTCAAAATATTGCAGTTCAAGTAACAGCGCCACCAGTAAAATAAGTTATAGAAGCTAGCAAGTAAAAAGAACCTTTGGGTTCTTTTTTGTTTCCACCATCATTTCTGAAAATTTTTTAATTAAAAGATGTTTAATTTATTGTTATATCGTGTATTGTTCTGTGCCGTAAGTGCGATTTTGATTGCTTCCCAGTCAATGGCTAGCGAGCTATCCGAGTTGATGAGGCAAGGCCATACAGTTTTGTTCATGCGTCATGCGTATGCACCAGGTATTGGGGATCCACCAAATTTTAAGGTCAATGATTGTTCAACCCAAAGAAATCTGAATCAAGAGGGTATAGACCAAGCCCGATCCACTGGTGAATGGTTACTTTCGCAAGAAATTACGCAAGCCAAGGTTTACACAAGTCCTTGGTGTCGCTGCACCGATACTGCAAGTCTACTCAACTATGGGGTTCCAGAAAAACTAGAAATATTAGGATCAACATTCAATGAACAAGATTACGCCACTCCAGCGAAAAAAAGTTTGGTTCAGTGGATGCAAACCCATGTGAAGAATCCAGCAGGTAAACCTCACATTATGGTCACCCACCAAGTGAATATTTTGGCCTATACCGGAATTAACACTAGTTCGGGAGAGATGGTACTTGTGCGCATTAATCCTGATGGAACAGCCAAAGTATTAAAAACCTTTTTGCCGCGGTAGTCCATCAATATAAATCGCACCACGCATAGAAGATGGCATATCATAGAGGTATTACATCGGTTAGATGAAACATATTAAGGAGTACGTCATGACTGAAGTCAAAAAATCATTTTCCTCTAGTATTAAAGAAGCATTAGCAAAAAAACAAGCGGCTGCGCATCCAGAATCCAAGGATGGAAAAGCCGACGCCAAATCAACGAAAAGAACACCTCCACCCGTTGGTGCAGGTAAGGTCATGAAAAAAGCAGCTGGTCGAGGCCGATAAATAGATTCGCCCCTGTTTGGTATAGCACCATGATGACCTTACATACTCCAGCTAAGATTGGTATGTTGACGATAAAAAATCGTGTGATTATGGCGCCCATGACCACTCGGCTTGCTACCCAAGATGGTTATGTCACTGATGCTTCAATTGCCTATTTTTGTGCCCGGGCGCAAGGCGGTGTTGGTTTAGTAACGGTTGAGATGGCTTCCCCAGAGGTCGAAGGGCGTCATCGCGCGCATGAACTTGGGATTTATGGAGATCAATATCTTCCAGGTCTTACCCGATTAGTTGATGCACTTCATGCCAGTGGTGCAAAAGCCTCGATACAACTGGGTCACGCGGGTGGTCACACACGCAAAGACATCTCAGGATTAACCCCTCTTGCACCTTCAGCTTTGCCCCATGATGTCTATGAAGTGACGATGCAAACCATCATGCCTGATGAGATTTCAAAAGAGCGAATTACACAAACTGTTCAAGCTTTTGTACAAGCGGCACTTAGAGCACAACAAGCAGGATTTGACTGTATAGAAATCCATGGGGCACACGGATATTTGTTATCCCAATTTTTATGCCCAGCAGAGAATATTCGTCAAGACGAATACGGTGGATCTATCTCGAATCGATTACGAATTTCCATTGAAATTATTCAAGGAATTAAAGCCATTGCACCAGATTTTCCGTTGATATACCGACTCAATGTAGATGATTTGTTTCCCGAGGGATTGCAATTTAGCGATGGTTTTGAGATGGCTAAATTATTGGCGAAAACTGGCATAGATGCAATCCATATTACTGCGGGACACTATAAATCACTCCCATCCGCCGAACGGATGATACCGCCAATGCACTATCCCGAGGCCACATTTGCTGATTTTGCCAGGCAGATAAAGCAAGTGGTTGACATCCCGGTGATTACAGTTGGGCGACTTGGTAATCCAGTGATTGCAAATCGACTATTAGAAGATGGGCAGGCTGATTTTATTGCCCTTGGGCGACCCCTCTTAGCAGACCCTGAGTGGGTCAACAAATCAGCCGCTTCAATTCCTATTCGTCCCTGTATTGCTTGTAATACCTGCGTCAATGAAATGCGAGGCGGCAAACAACTTGGGTGTCTAGTCAATCCCATAGCAGCACATGAATTGCAGTTTCCGAATATGAGCCCAAAGGTGGAGGGAGAGCGCATCGCAGTGATTGGAGCTGGCCCAGCAGGTTTGTCTTATGCAGCAATTGTTTCGACTAAAAATAATGTAACTATTTTTGATAAGAACCTTCAAGTAGGTGGGGCATGGTTATTGGCTGCAAAGGCCCCGAGATTTCAGGAAGTAAAAACCAATCCTGCATCTTTTGAAAATTTTTGCCAACAACTCAAGCAAACCTGCATGATGCAGGGAGTCGATTTTCAAATGGGAGTCCATTTACAAGTTAATGATGCACGATTATCTGGTTTTGATCGAATCGTCATAGCCACAGGAGCTAGCTATCCTCTCGGGTTTTCTTGGCTAGTGAATGTTTTACTCCATCCTTGGATTTCCCAGTTACCGATCATGCAAGGTATTTTTACATCGGAAGCACTCAAAAATTGGTTTTATTACAAAGCACGTGTTGCTCAATTACCTACTTGGATCATAGACAAGAAAATTGCGCCTAAGGTGCAGGTCATTGGCGATGCTAAAACACCGGGAAAGAGTGATGGAGCGATTCAGAGTGCTTTTTTCTTGGCCTTACAAGATGAATAAAACATAAGGCGGATGTGATAAGCTGAACCTATAAAGAAAAATAGAAGGAGACACACATGAAGAAAATCATTCTTTTGCTTTGTTTTTTTGCCGTCGCGATGCAAGCAAAAGGCCAAACCAACTATCCTGATAAAAACGTCACGATCATCGTCGGGTTTCCTCCTGGGACTGCCACGGATACCGTTGGCCGTATTATTGCTGAACGTTTTGCAGTGAAGTTCGGTAAATCTTTCATCATTGATAATAAGCCTGGGCAAGGTGGGAGTTTGGGTGCAGGCGTTGCAGCTGCAACCCCGCCGGATGGGCACACTTTATTACTTAGCGCTACAGCACCATTTGCCACAAATCCACATTTGTACAGCAAACTTACTTATGACTCTAGAAAAAGCTTCGCCCCAATTGGTTTAGTGACTTGGTTACCCTATGTGATGGTGACCAACCCAAAATCTGGTATCAATAGTGTTCAAGATTTAATTGACAAGGCAAAAGCAGAGCCAGATAAATATACCTATGCTTCCATTGGTAATGGCTCTACCAGTCATCTGATGATGAGCATGTTTACTAGTCAGGCGGGGATCAAAATGGTTCACGTTCCTTACAAGGGGAGTTCCCAATCGCAAACGGATGTCATTGCAGGCCAGGTAGATGTTACTTTTGATACCGTTCTAACATTACAACCACATATTAAAGCTGGCAAATTAAAAGCATTAGCGACGGGGGGATTAACGAGAACCTCATTTTTACCGGAAGTACCAACTGTCGATGAGCTTGGACTCAAAGGGTTTAACGGTGGCGCTTGGCTAGGATTATTTGCGCCAGCAGGAACTCCCAAAGCGATTGTGGAGCGACTGCATAAAGAACTGAATTTGACGATGCAAGAACCAGAGGTCATTAAAAGACTACAAGTTCTCGGTTCAGAAACCTTGCTGAGTAAAAATCCTGCTGAATTTGAAGAGTTTATACAAAATGAATACGTCAAATGGGGACAGCGTGTCAAAGAATCTGGAGCCAAGATTGAATGAGTAACTCGGTATTACTTGGGTTAAAAGCTGGTGAAGATTTTACCTATCATGAGCATGAAAATGGTTTGAAATATCATCGACATGACTATTTTGATATTCATGACGATTTAGAGGCTTGCCCACAATCCTATTTAATTAAACAATTGCCCAATATCACCAATCCACTGCATTTCCATATGCAAAATCAATTTCAGGTATTTATAGTAGGATCAGGAAGTTTTGGTCGGCATGAAGTTCTTCCCTACGTAGTCCATTATGCGGGAGCATATACCGGTTATGGACCGATTATTGCAGGAGATCAAGGATTGCAATATTTAACGCTGCGATGCAGTCGTGACCTAGGGGCAAAGTTCTTACCCGCACAAATGAAATTTTTTAAAAAGGGTCCTAAACATCACTACACTTCACCTTCGATTCTTCCAGAAGAGAAACAAAAGCTCAATCAACTTAATGAAGTGCTGATGGATTGGGTGCATTATGAGGAAAAGTCTCATTTAGGTATTGGGGTGTTAAAAATTCCTCCACATACTGAATATCCGATATCTCTTTTGCAAGATGTTGCAGGATTATTTTTGGTGGTGATGGAAGGCTTGGTATTCGCGAACCAACAAAAGCTAGTGAAAAATGAAAATCTTTATATTCCTGAGGGGCACAACACTTATACCGTTTGTACGGCAGATTGTGGCGTACAAATCTTATTTTTACAAATGCCTAAAAGAGATCAAGCCTATACCTCAGCGAGCTAAAGCTAAAAAAGGTTTAATCGAACCTTTTCCAAACACCTGTAGCAAATCCTACTGGCTTGTCTCCAACACATAATTGGCCATTCAAAAAAACCATACTTTTAGTTGTTTTAGTCACAATCGGCGAGAGTTCAACAACTTCACCTAATTGAACTGCGTCAACAAAGTTGTAATTAAATTGAATCGTAGCAGTTGCTTTGGTGCCAGTACTGTGACGTGCAAAAGCTCCGTAAGCACGGTCGGTGAATGTCATCAAGGCACCACCTTGCACGATACCGCGTAGGTTTTTATGTTTCATCCCAGTAGGAAAAAGAAAGTGCATCTTAGGGCCATCAATTTTGAAGAAGAATGGACCAGCGATTTGCATAAATCCTTCTTCAGAGAAGGTTTCCCAGCCTAAGGCTGTATAGTGTTCGAGGAGTTGATCGTCAGTCATGGAGGGGGATTTGAAAATAAGTTAAACTTCTTCTTAAAAGTATAACATTTGACCGCCTAATGAAAGATGATGACACAATGATTACATTAATTAAAAGACTGTTCATTGGTGTAATGTTGTGTTTATGCCTGAATACCTATGCAGCGCAAATATATGTTACGGATTACGCCTCTGAAGCTCAGGCAAAAGTCTTTGTAACTACATACAAGTCTGAGGCGAACTGTATTGTGTATGAAACCAAATATCAATCGGATTCAGGATCTGGAGTATGGTATTTTACGAATTACAAAAGCGATGCGAGAGCAGTGATCTATTACACCAAATACAAGTCGGAGGCTGATTTAGTGGTTCACTTTACGAATTACAAATCAGAGGCGAGATGTCGTTATTAAAAATAAAACAACTTATACTTATTTTCATGCTTTCCTTCTGTGTAATTAGCACTCCAGCAAATGCAGGAGTAATTGATAGTATCTTTCGTATTTTTTCCAAAGCAGCAGCTCCTGCAGAGGGCGCTATCGTTAAAGAAGAAGGAAAAATTTTAGCTAATAGCAACAAGATAATTGACGACTCAACGGGGATATTTGATGACTTTACTAAATGGTTTAAGCGCTTATTTGGTATTCCTGTGGATACAAAATTAGAAAATGAATTGGCAAGACGATTTGGGGATTATGCCAAGAAGAAAGTACGCAATGAAACCAAGGAATGTGCCATGCAGATTTATAAGGCAAATCAAAATAATCCCAATAAAAGTAAAAATAACAAAACGGAAGAGAATGCCAGAAACTCTTGTGCAGGGGGTGTTTTAAATTGCTTAAATGTGAACTACCGCAACGTCAAAAATCCTACCAATCAAATGTTTGATCGTTGCATTAAAGAAATTAATACAAATATTTATCGTTATATAAAAAATTAATTAGCTGAGTCTTTTTTTAAGATTAGCTTGCGATCCTCTGCGGATAGTTGTTCAAGCTCTAATTTCTTTTCACGAAGTAATTCTTCTGGTAGTGTGTAATAGGGAATATGCACCTGCTCTGTTCCGATAAATACATTTCTAGATTCCGGAAGAACACCTTGATTACTCAAAATTTCATGATTTTCATACTCAACAAGATAGTCGTAGATACCAGGAATATATAGAGCTTGATATAAAGATGGAAATACGAGAATCAGACAGATAAATATACAAATTAAAAACATTAATTTACTGTTTTTAGCATAAGCTTTCTGAATGTTTTTAATCAGTCCATCATCATTTTGAATAGTAATTTTAAGTTTTTCTTTTTCTAAATTGATTTTTTCTCTTAAAGTAGAAATCTCAATTTTTATCGCTTCGGAATCTTCCTTTAATTGAGTAGATTCATTCTGAAGTTGAGATAATTGATCTTGAACATTTAGCGTCACTGAGTGTAAATCTTGCAATTGTGATTGATTGGTATTGTTTTTTGCGTCAATCACAATGAGATTTTTATAAAGAGTGACTAACTGAGCGTTATATTTTTGATCAATGCTTTGATTGAGTTTAGTTAATATATCAGCTTCATTTTTCAAAACCTCATCTTTATATTCATGATGCGTCACAACCACTGTCAGGGGTATGCTGATGGATAAGCCAATTAATATGGCAAAAAATATTTGTATGGTTAATCGTGGAAGAAGTGCGATTGTAAATTCTTGTTTATGGGTAGAAACCGATGATAGCGAAAAACGATAAAAGTTAAATACGATTAAAGTCCAAACAAAAGAGAGCAAAACAATGAAGATAATATTGAAAAAATCTCTAGTAGTTTGATTGAAGCCTTTTGGAAAATGAACTAAATATAAAGAATAACTAATGGAGCTTAAGGCCAAAAGAGATATGACCAATACGAGGATTCCTAAAGAGTTGTACATCACTCTCTCAGCATCTGAGGAGCGATCAAGTAAATAGTTATCTTTGCCCGCAATTCTTTGTAGAAGGTGTCCTAAGCTCATTACATTCCTAAAGCCTTATGCAGGTCATCGACTGCCTCACGTCCAGTCCGAATAAATTTATTTCTTCTTTCTAAAACATCACCATTTTCAGAAAAAGGATTGGGCAGTTGAGTTTCGATTGTTTCATTAAGTAATGACGCCGACGAGATTTTAGATTTCACTTGATTCTTAAAATTGTCGTAATTCTCTTTAGATTTCAATTGATATTGATGGAATAAGGAATTTAGATTCACACTATCTTCTTCATTTCTAAAACGACGATAGTTTAGTAAAGATATGCCTAATCGTTCTCTAAAAATAAATCCACCTGCAAGAAAAAACCATATTAGAGCACTTATAAGACTAGAGCGATATAAGGGTTTAAGTGATGCATTATCTTCATCACCTAAGGTTTGATTCGACCATAAGTAAGAGTAGAAGTACAACGGATTAAAGTGATCTTCGCCAAATTTTTCTTCAATCTTATTTTTTCTAATATTTTCACTAGCAGTTAACTCTTGTTTTAAATCTTCAGAAATTTTCACATATTCGCTAATGCAATTAAATAAAAGTTCTTGCCTATCAAAATCAGGATCCTTAGATATTTTTGTATTTTGACACTTGTAAGTCGAGTTTTTATAATCAGGCTTTATTTTTGCCACTTCATTGGTTTGTTGTGTTGCATTTTGGAGAGCAAGAATTAAAGGCTCTTCCAAAAAGTTAATTGAAGTTGGATGTTGTTTGACACTTCTATCTTGCGCAAGTTCCTCTTGAACTTTTTTGAAAATAGAATCAATGTCCTTCTCATCACTAATGTATTTAATCACTGGTCTAGTGAATACTCCATTGGTTCCTGGCCGCCCATCACTAGATTCTTCACCAGCTGAAGAAGCTAAAGCAATAAACGTATTAACCCCAACTCCTTGAGTTGCAAATCCCGACTCATTTTTATTGGAGGGATTTGACCTACAGGCATCAATGACATAAACACTAGCTAATACTTTTTTACCGCTAATTTTTTGCATAATGTTGTTAAGTTTAACAAGTGCCCCAAAATCAGTTCTTGTATCTGTTGGAACAAAATAGTTATATTGATCTAATTGAGTTCCGTGACCACTGTAGTAAACAAAACTCACATCGCCCGGCTGTAATGTGTTCACAAAATTATCTATACTTGATTCCATATCAAATCGGCTAGCGTCTAAAACCTGAGTGACTTGAAAGCCCATTTTTATTAATTTAGCGCTAATACCTTTAGCATCATTATTGGGGTTATATAAAGTTTTTTGGGGAGGAAGGTATTTTTGATTACCAAATACAAGTGCTTTGCGTGCGGAATGGGAAATATCCAGTGTTGTATTAGGATTTTGATTGCTATTAACTAGAGTATCATCTTGTGGAACATATAAACTTAAATTACCCCCTAGTGAATTAATTTTTTCTCGAATTTTCGCCAAATCAAATTTAGCATTTGCGTATTCAGCTTGATGTAAATCTTCTAAACTCTGAATACGTAATTGATATTCCAACTGATTTAGCTGCTCCACTTTGTCTTTATCTAATTGTTGACTGACATAAATTAAGATGGGTTGGCTAAATAAGATGGTGAGAAGTAAATAAATAAATATATTAAAACGATTTGGTTGACTAGCAATTTCGTCAATTTTTTGGGTGCCAAAATGTTCTCCTCGATTAGAAATCAACAATCCCTGAATTGCCATAAAGCAAGCTAGGACAATGATTCCTGCAACGATGGCTACAACAAGTGATTTTGTAGTAATTTTTAAAAGATAGGCAGCTGATAGTGCACATAATATACAGCTGATGCTTCCCCAAACACTATATAGCTCAATCTTCCAGCGATCTAGCGCTGGAAGTTTAACGAGGTTTGAAATATCAAACCCGGAGAGCTTTGAAAAAAACATATCGACTTAAGAAAAATACATTAGACCTTCTTTGGGGGGGCTAATTGAACGTATTTTTCTGGATTATTTGAAATGTCTTTACTGACGATGTTTTCAAATTGATCTAATGCTTGAGAAGATAGTCTCGCTTCAGAATTCAAGTGAGCAATCGAGGATTTGAGTGATGTTTCAGCTTGATGAAAAATCTCGATTTCTGCTTGTTGTCCATAATTGCCTGACATCGTATTTGTTTTTCTCTCCACAGCATATCTTGCTGCTACTATTTCTCTTTGATTCTCGGTTAGATAGTGATAAGGGCCATTGCGGATCATTAGTTTATATAGAATTGGAGCGATTTCTATGGATAAAAGAAGGAGAGTGATTGCCCAAGAAATAACCGGATATGCTTCATGAGCCCACATAATTTGGTTGACTAGACCATTGAGTTTTTCGCCATTAGTTTTAATTTCATCAAGATTATTGCGATGTTTTTCGTCGATCTCTTCTCTTTTGGCTTTGAATTTCGCCACCTCGTCTTTATGTTCTTCATCCCAAGCTTTGATGTCATCAGCTTTTTTCTGAGCTTGATTGTCTAAATCAGCCGCATTTGCCATCCTGGCTTGATAGATTGGGCCAACTCCAGATGCTCCATTTTGACTTTTTCCAGAGGCTTCTTTATTGGCGTCGACTCGTTCTTGAATGGCTTTTTCCAATAAGCTTTGTCTTTCTTTCTCAAATCGGACACGATCAGCACTAACCGCATCAAATTTTTCTTGAGTTATTTTGCGCTCAGCATCATAGCGCGCATCTTCAATAGGAGTATTATCTTCTTGATATTTAGCCTTTTCTACTTGGTAGATCGCTTCTAATTCGGATTTCATGATCCGAATTTCAAGTGGCTTTGATAAGGTAAATCCAATAATCAAGGCCATGAGCAAACGTGGGATAGCACCCGTAAATTCTTCCCAGGTGATTTTTTCAGTTCCATCACCATGCCCAGTAGAGGAAACAATGAAGCGGTCGAGATTGAAAATAATTAATGCCCAAACAAACCCGAAAGCGATGGCCATCAAGGAAGAAATGATGCTATTTATATTCGGGTCACGAAAGACAATATAAAAGGCATATGACGAAGATAGAAAGGCGAGCACTCCTGTTGCTAAAACAACTCCTCCAATACCTTCCTCTTTAATTCGTTCAGATTGAGGGCAGTGTTTTAATAATTGCAGATCAGCACCAGCACAAAACCATAAAAATTTACTGATTTTGCTTTGATGTAACTCACCCTCATCCGGGTATCTATATTGGTCAATACTCTCAACAAGGCTCATTTCAAATTCCCTTTCTCACTTTGATTATTTATATTTGGTAAAAATTTTAATTCCTGATAATTGATATATGCTTTAAAAGCTGGTGCAGAAAAACGATAAGTCTTTAAATGCTGTTGCTTGAGCGATTTACGCAGTTGCATGTGCGGAATAGCTATCCGAATACTAGGAACCAAGATTTTGGTTGACAAATTCTTTAGGAAAATACTTTTTAAACTCCGTACTTGTGAACGAACAGTATTCAATTTAGGTTGAGGTAAAGTTCCTACCTTAAGGACTGAAGGTTTGATCAGAGAAAATTCGAGATTATTACTTGGTGATTGGATTCGATGTTGTTCATTACCAAGGAGGTTAGTAAAAGTAATCGCGATTTCTTGATTCTTAGGAACATCTAATTCGTATACACGTGATTTCCACCAAATCCATTGACTAAAGGGAATCGATCCCTTTTCAAGCGAAGTGATTTTTAATCTTCCCCAGCCTGATACCTTGACATGCAAACGCGTAAATGGACCAGTTCCTCTAACAATATGAGGAAATTCAATGGCGGTAATTTGAGGGCGAAAGTAGTTCATGTGAATTATTGGGTTTTATAGTTTGTACATTGAATATTTACCTCGACCCGTCGATTGATCGCATTGGCAACATCATTAGGAAGAATCGGTAAGCTATAGCCAAAGCCTCGAGTTTCAATTTTATCTTCACTAATAAAATCGTTTTCAACTAGGTAATGTTTAATCGCATTGGTTCTTTCTACGCTTAGATTGATGTTGGTAACATATCCGTTGGGGGATTCATCACCAGGATCTTTACTTGTATAGCCAGAGATGATGATTTTTTCGGGGTTATATTGTTTCAAAATCATGCCCAGACGGTAGAGTTTGATATTCGTATTGGGGTCAATATCAGAGCTATTAAATGCAAATGGAATATAAATTCGATTGTTACAGTTATCTAGTAATTCGGGCTTTTGATTTGCTTGATCGAGAGATATTCGTTGTCCATTCGGATTATTTTGTGAGGCATCATTGATCATTTCAGAGCTCACATCATGATCAGTGAGGATTTCTATTTGATGTTGGAAGTGGCTTGCAGCAATCTCAAATGAATTGGTCGTCGGACTAAAGCGACAATCTCGATCATGGATCTTACACCAAGCGCAAAGAGCAATAAAGAGGAACGCCAGAAGTAATGTTTTAACAAAACAAGACCTTAATAAGGCGCTGAGAAGGAAAGCAAGCGCCGTAATGATGAGTGCTTTCTGACTTAATGCATGGCATTCCTGGATAAATGAAGGCCAATATCCAATGGTAAGAGTTGCTCCAGAGGCAAGTAATAATAGTAGTCCAAAAAGGATGCCAAAGAATCGATTCTTGATGTGTAAATTATTTTTTCCAAGAGATTGATCTAACCAACATACGATAGAAATAAACAAAATAAATAAACCAGCAATTTGGAGAGTGCAGGAAATCCAAACGAGAATAAAGAGAACAATGTGTAAAAACGAAGAGCAACTAAAGCAAGTGTCGTAAGGGTATTCAGGCTCTGTGACGACTTGATCGTCCACCACAGTTTCTTTTTGCGGACCTTTGCTAAATTCTCGAACTTGTGTCACCGCTTGTTCAACAATATTTTTAGGTTCTTCTTCTAATACATCTTCTTTCGGGTCATGTTCTTGCAAAATCCCATAACCAGTTCCTTTGACTCTTCCAAACCTCTTGGTTGCATCATGTGCTGGTGACTTCACACTTCCCAAAAATTCCCATTCGTGAAGACGAAAATCACGCAGTGCTACGCGATTGACTTGGGGCTCCTCAGGGTTTGCTTGAGGAGTTTGCACATCAACAGGATAGATCAGGGGGCTTGTAAAAGGCCTTTTTTCTTGAGGACCAACCATGGTTGGTGGATTAGGTATACGAACGATATTCTTTAAATACGAATGTTTAAATATAATATCGAAATAGTTCGCATTTCCGGGTGTTTCTGATTTTTTTCTGAATTCAGGCTTTAGAACCCCTTCGTAATCACCGTCAAAATCCCCTTGCACCCATACATCACTTGAACTAGCAGATTGAGGTTGGAGATTTAATTTAAACCACGTATTTTCAGAATCATCCCACCAATCGAATATCCCTTGATGACATTTCAAGCAATCGATTGGTGGTCGATCCTGAGATGTTTGGATTTCGTTACAGCCATTACAAACTAGTACGGTCTGGGAGGTAATAGGATCTAATACAAAATGACTGGTACTATTTGAGCCACAGACCTGACAACCCGGAGTTGCAATTTTGGCATCCTCTAGGCAGTGATGACATCGGTAACGGAGGCGCTTTGGATTTGTCATTTAAGGTTTGTGGCATACCAATTGAATTCAGATGAATATAACATATATAAGATGTATAAAATCTTTATTACAATTAGAAAAATAAAAGTGAAGTTTCAAAAAATAAAATTACAGTAGACATTGAAAATACATATGAAAAACACATCAACTTCTTTTCCTTCTAGTGAACTAGCCACCTTTGCAGCTAATTTACAAGCACAGATGATTCCTCAAGAGGTGTTTCGTAAGGCGGAGGATTTACTCGTGGATTGGGTAGGCTCTACATTGGCAGGTAAGGGGGCTCGTGCTATAGAAATCATCAATCGCTTCACCAAGCAGATGGGGCCCATTTTAGGGACCTCAGAAGTACTGATTGACCGCACGCATACCACGCCGTATTTTGCCGCGATGGTTAATGCTGCCGCTTCGCATGTGGTGGAACAAGATGATGTGCATAACGCATCAGTATTTCATCCAGCAACAGTGGTGTTCTCGCCCGCGTTAGCTGTGGCTCAATCGATTCAGGCCAGTGGTGAAGAGTTTTTAGTTGCATGTATCGCTGGTTATGAAGTTGGTATTCGTGTCGGTGAATTTTTAGGCAGGTCCCATTACAAAGTATTTCATACCACTGGAACTGCTGGCACGATTGCTGCTGCTGCTGCGGTTGGCCGCTTATTAAAATTAACCCCTGAGCAAATGCTACATGCTTTTGGATCCGCAGGAACCCAGGCGGCAGGTTTGTGGGAGTTTTTAAAAGATGCTGCTGACTCCAAGCAATTACATACTGCACATGCCGCAGGTGCTGGATTGACTGCGGCCTATCTAGCAAAAGATGGCTTTACAGGTGCAAAAAAGATTTTAGAGGGCGCACAAGGGATGGCAGCAGGTATGTCAAGCGATGCTGATGTGACCAAGCTAACGGATCGTTTAGGATCACGCTGGGCATTGGTTGAGACTTCATTTAAATATCATGCATCTTGTCGTCATACCCATCCAGCTGCTGATGCATTATTACAAGTCATGCAAGAACATCAGTTGAAGCCCCAAGATATAGAGGAAGTAAGAACTTTGGTTCATCAGGGAGCCATTGATGTCTTAGGTCCAGTGGTTAATCCAAGCACGGTTCATCAATCCAAGTTTTCTATGGGGACAGTGTTGGCATTGGCTGCACAATACGGTTATGCCGGCTTAAATGAGTTTGAACGTTACTTTAATCATCCTCAGATCAAAGATTTATGCGCCCGCATTTCAATGGAGTTAGATCCTGAAGTGGATGCCGCATATCCCACTCGTTGGATTGGGAAGGTATGCGTTAAAACTCAAGATGGTCGACTCCTATATGGTCGAGTGGACGAGCCTAAGGGTGATCCTGGCAATACCCTTTCTCGACCCGAGATTGAAGAAAAAGCGATTCGCTTAGCTCTATTTAGTGGGGCAGCTACTGAAGCAGAAATGAAAACTCTCTTTACGCAACTCTGGAGCATCACTAAGTTAGAACACCTGCAATCATTACTGCCCGCATCAACCATTTAGTCTCAGGGACGCTAAGGATTTTTTATTGAATCTTGCCATTTTGAATTTGGCAAACTGACCGTGTATATATCAATGTCAATTTTTAAGCTAATATATTTCTTTGACAATATACTTTTATAATTGATTCATTCAATAAGGTCTGACATGCAAAAATTTTTTCTAATCTCTTGCTTCCTGATTCTTGGTGCATGCACAACACTTCTTACAGGGTGCGTATCTGCTGAAAAATATTCCAAAATGATTAATCAATGGATAGGGGTTGACGAAGATGTCCTTATCGCTACTTGGGGAGCACCCACTAATCATTACCAGACCGATCAGGCAAAGTATTTGACCTATGAAAAAATTCAGCAAAATCACATCCCGCCAACACCTTCATCAGTTCAAGTGATTCGGCAAGGTGATGCTGTATTTACGAGACCGATTCCAGGTAGCCCTGGATATTCTTATACAAGTGAATGTAGAACCACATTTACCATTCAAAATAAACGCGTGGTCCATGTCAATGCCACTGGCAACGCATGTGTTTTGTAGCCTAAACCGGCACGGTAGTAAAATACGATGATGACAGATCTCCACCAATTAAAACTCATCATTTTATCAAGTGCTTTTTTGCTAGCCTGTATTCTAGGCTTTGCCATGCAAAGAACGCAGTTTTGTTCTATGGGGGCAATCAGTGATGTATTTGTGATGCAGTCTTGGAATCGTGCGCGTCAGTGGTGTATTGCTCTTGCTATTGCTGCTGTAGGTACTAGTCTTTTATTTCTTGGGGGATGGATTGATATTCATCAAACCATCTACACCAACTCTAAATTACTTTGGTTATCGCATATTGTTGGTGGCATCTTATTTGGGATCGGCATGTCCATTGCCTCCGGTTGTGGTGCTAAAAACCTCGTACGTTTAGGTGCTGGTAGTCTTAAATCTTTTGTCGTATTGATTATGGTGGGTATATTTGCGCAAATGACATTGCGTGGAGTATTTGGCGTCATACGCGTAGAAACTGTCGACCGTATCTTTATTCAATTACCGACTCATCAGGATCTCGCATCATTATTGAATCAAGTTTTACCAGTACAAATTCCGGTTTTATCACTCATCATCAGCCTTCTTTTTGGACTGGTGTTATTGCTCTTTGCTCTTAAAGATAGCGAATTTCGTAAACAAGGGGAGTGGTGGGTGAGTGTGCTCGTTGGTTTTGTGATTCTTGGATTTTGGTTCATTTCTGGTCATGTAGGATTTGTGCCGGAAGATCCGAATACCTTAGAGCCTCTTTTTATTGCCACCAATAGTGGACGCATGGAGAGCGTTTCTTTAGTAGCGCCGATGGCGTATCTTTTAGATTATTTAACGTTGTTTAGCGATACTTCCAAAACGCTGAGTTTTGCGATAGTAATTGCTCTGGGCATCATTATTGGCTCATCTATTAGTGCACTGCTAAGAGGGCAATGGGGTCTGCAAGGTTTTTCTAATACAGCGGATACTCTCAATCACCTGATAGGCGGCGCACTGATGGGGATTGGCGGAGTTACTGCCTTAGGTTGCACATTTGGACAAGGCTTAAGTGGCATGTCCACTTTAGCCTTGTCTTCGTTTATTACTGTAGCTGGGATGATTCTTGGTGTATTTTTAGGCTTACGGTATTTAGAACGGTCAACTTAAACACCTTTTTCTTTAAACCAAGCCACAGCCTTATCCCAACCATCTGCTGCCGCTGCAGGAAGATAACTTGGTCGATAATCTGCATGGAAAGCATGACCAGCTGCAGAATAAAGAACAAATTGTGACTGTTGTGCAGCACGGTTAGTTTTTTCTTTCCCTAAGGCTTCTTGCATTTCAGCCACAGTGCTCACAGAAATACCTGTATCTTTTGCGCCATAAAGACCTAAAACGGGGGCTTTTAATTGAGTGGCTAGATCGATCGGATGATTAGGGAAATTGGCTGATTTAGTTCCCGTTAAACGGCCATACCAAGCAACACCTGCTTTGATTCCTGGTAATGATTCACAAGTAAGCCAAACAATGCGCCCACCCCAGCAAAACCCATTAATACCAACACGTGACATATTCCCACCATGTGCTTTGGCCCAGTTGAGGGTTTCTTTGACATCAGTTAATACCTGTTGATCGGGTGTTTTTGCCACGATATCACTTTGAATTTGAGCAATCGTGGCAATTTGTTGAGGATTACCTGCCCGGTAAAAGAACTCAGGAGCGATGGCTAAGTATCCAAGCTTGGCAAAACGCCTTGCTACATCGGCGATGTACTCATGCACACCAAAAATTTCGCTAACGACAATCATGACTGGTAAAGGACCTTTTGCATTTTCAGGTCTAGCAACATAAATCGGTAATTTCGAGTCACCATAAGCGATGGTTTCATCAGAGCATTTCAAACCGTTAAAGTCTGTTTTAATCGCTTGCGCCATTACTGGAGCAGAAGCAACGGCATAGCCAAGACCGCCTAAAGCAGAAGTTTTCATAAAGTCGCGGCGATTGAAAGAAGATGCTGGAATTAATGCTTGTGTATCGTTGATGAAGTCGTTCATGGGTGTTCTCCAAAGTATAGTTAAATTATTGTAATCAAGATATATATGATTTGTGTACTAAAAATTGAAATTTGTTCATAGAGCATATGATTTATCTTAAATGATACTGGTTTTAAGGGCTTATTTTAAAAAAGATCTCCTACTAGCAGAGTCCTTTATTGGCGGGTTAAAGAAGAATCTTTAATGGTTCAATAAGCGCACAGTATCAAATAAATTTCGGATTAACTGTGCATCCATATGACGGGTAATAAATACCATTCTCGAATCATGATCGTTACTCGGCCAATCTTTTAAGTGAACAGGTGGGTGAAAGATATGTTGTACTCCCTGCACTACGACAGGCTGACCCGATACGTTGATAATGCCTTTCATACGAAGTAAATCAGGGCCACGCAGATTGCTGAGTAAATCAAGAGCACTCGAGAAAGCTTCCCAAGTAAAAGGATCAGCAAAGCGCAGAGAAAGGGTTTGTATGCCAGAGTCATGAGCTTGTACAAACTGACCTAAATATTTACCGGATTCAGTTTGTTCCCCTAAGAAAGATAAAATTTTGCTGGAGGACTTGGTGGAAGATAAGCCTAAGTTCATTAGCTCTATCGGAGCAACCTTACCCTGAGTCACCATAATCATAGGCGCACTTGAATTTAACTCCCGTAGTTGATTTTGAATCATCTCTAGTCCTGAAGAGTCGATTAAATCACTTTTCGTTAAAAATAGCTTATCTGCAATCGCAATTTGTTTAATGATTTCTTTTTGAGTATGAACCATGACAGGAAAATTTACGACATCCACAAGAGTTACTAAGCCATCAAATCGAAATTGCGCTTCTAACAATGTATCGCTCACTAAGGTTTGTAGAACCGGTGCGGGATCTGCAAGACCTGTCGTTTCTATAATTACACGGTCAAAATCAAAGACTTCACCTACGGAGCGCTTCGCAAATAAATCACGCAGAGTTTCTTGCATATCCGTTCTTACCGAGCAGCAAATACAACCATTGGATAAAAGAGAAATATTTTCCGTTGAGCGCTCAATCAAATCGTGGTCAATACCGATTTCACCAACCTCGTTAATAACTAGTGCGATACGATTCATTTCAGGGTGACGCACCAATTCAGAAATTAGAGTGGTTTTACCACTACCCAAAAAACCAGTAATGATGGTTACTGGAATTTTGCTAGCAAGTGGATCCCTTTGAAAATTCATGGGATTAAATATTCATCTCCAAGATGTATAGACCGCCACCAAAACGATCAACTCCATACAAGATAGAATTTTCATCCACATAGACATCGTTGATTTGCACTGCGCCTGCTGGAGAGAGTTTGGGGGCTCCAGGAACATAGTAGGCGATTTCTTCTACACGGTAAGGATCGGTGGTATCAAATACCCGAATACCACCATTAAAGAAGGTACCAATAATGATCGTGTCGGAATAAAAGGACCCAGGTACTGGGAGATTCTCATGCAGATTGTGCGCGCCATAGCGTCCACCACGTTTACTAAATACCTCAACAGGGGGCATCGGGAAAGTGGAGATGGATAGGGGATTTTTTTCATCACTACTATCGATGACCCAGACCAGTTTCGGCCAATCGATCCCGTCATCAAACACACACTCATCGCTCACAATCCATAATTTGCGATCAAATAAAGGCAGTACCGTATGGATAAAGCCATTGAGCGGTGGAGAATGATTCCAATGAGAAACGACTTGAATATTTTTCATGTCCGAAATATCTAAAACAAAAGCTCCACCATCGATATAGCCCACATATGCACGGTGTGGTTCGCGTGGGAAAACATTGGTGTTATGTACGCGGTAGCCTGTGTCAAATTTCGGATGACGAGCTGGAGGAGGGGCTGAGTCACCTACACGAGTTCCTGGATACCACCAACGACCAGCTTCTACCGGATTTTTCGGATCTGAGACATCCAAAATACGATAGAACTGATCATCTAATGGGTGAGTCGGTTCAAAATCCCCGGACCCCGAAGACATATGAATATATTTACCATCCACGAACCATAAAGCATGCACTCCTCGGGAGAACGGACCTGAGCAATCAAAGTGGGAGAGAAGTTTAGGATGTTCAGGATCGCTTACATCAAATAGATCAACACCAGCAGGTTTAAGACCCACCGTTTGCGTTTGGTAAGCTACCGCAAGTAGATCGCCCCAAACATCGAGAGAGTTTGAGCGCAGTTGCATATGGGGTAAATCCGTTTGAACGATCAATTTTGGATTTTTAGGGTCAGTAACGTCCACGCCAGAGAAGTTTTTTGGCGCAGATTCGTGGGCCAGCCACATGATGCGACGACCATCTTTGGTGATTTGTAAGCCCATGCCCTCGCCAAGACCACCAAATCCACCAAGTTCATGGTGAGCAAGGAGGGTCATATTGCGAGAAAGTGTTTGGTCTGATTTGGAGCTAGCTTGAGGTACTTGCATAATGGCGTGTCTCTTAAAAGGGATTAATCTAATTGGTATGAACTACATGTTGTGCTAGTATATTTTACTAATAAAAAATTGTAATCAATTTAAAAACACAATATTTGGAGACACCATCTTGAATTTCAGTCTAATTATTGAATTTTTACTGATATTAAAAAAACAAAAATTGGTCATCCAACAATCAATGTTCATTTTTATATTGTTGTTTGTTGGTGTTGTTCAAGCACAAAACTTTCCATCCAAACCGATGAAAGCGGTCGTTACTTTCCCACGGGGTGGAAGTGCTGTTACAAGTATGTATGAGACCAAAAAATTTCTCGAAGTTGAGAAAATCAAATACACCAAATTAATTAAAGATAATAATATTAAAGCAGATTAATTACAGATGACCACTAGTACTTCACTTCCTCAAGATGCATTGCAATTAAGTCACATGGGGTTTGCTGTGCATGACATACAGAAGATGTCATCTTACTATCAAAAAGTATTGGATTTTAAGATTACGGATCAAGGTCAATTAGGTACAGTTAGTCTTATTTTCTTGAGTCGTAATGAAAAGGAGCACCATCAAATTGTGATGGCCAATGGCAGGCCTGAACAATTAATCTTTAATCCCATTAATCAAATTTCGTTTCGTGTCCCGAATCTCACCTACTTAAAAATGTTTCGCCAGCGTGCATTAGCTAACCCTGGTACACACGATTTGGTGAGTATTTGTCATGGCAATGCCTTATCGATTTACTTTCGCGATCCAGAAGGAAATCGGGTTGAGATTTTTTTCGATACCCCTTGGTATTGTGAGCAGCCATTACGTGAAGTGGTTGACTTTGATTTATCTGAAGAAGCTATTATGCAAATTGCTTATCAAAGCGCATCTTCAAGGCCTGGCTTTTGTTCAAGAGAAGATTGGTTGGCAAAGATGCATCTAAAAATGAATCCTGGAGAACAACATTGAAACGCTTACCACTCATTATTTTAAGTTTAGGTCTTGGTTTTTCATCCACCCTTTGGGCACAAAAAAGCGCAGAGACTAATTGGCCGAATAAGCCGATACGGATGTTGTTAGGATATGCACCAGGCGGAGGCTCCGATATTGTGGCGCGCTTAGTCGCAAAAAATCTGGGTGAACGTTTGGGCCAAAATGTTGTTGTAGAAAACCATCCAGGCGCAGGCGGAACCATCGCTACCGATCTTGCTGCAAAAGCAAGCCCAGATGGATATACCTTATATTTTGTGCCGAGTGCTCATGCTAGTACTGCAGCAATTCGTTCCAAACTTCCTTATGATCCCGTGAATGATTTTTCTTGGATTAGTATGGTTACAACCTATCCAATTGCTTTTACTGTGTTACCTGATTCTAAATTTAATAATTTAGCTGACTTCATTCAAGCCGCTAAAAATGAACCTGGCAAATACACATATTCCTCTGTTGGTATAGGATCAGCAATGCACTTGGTAGGTGAGTGGACTTTCTCGGAAGCAAAAGTCAATGTAGTTCATGTGCCCTTTAAAGGTGGTACACAACCCTTTCAAGAGTTATTAGGCGGACGCGTGGATATCATGATTGATACTATGACACTTACCGCATCACTTCTCAAAGATAAGCGCGTCAAACTGCTAGCCACAACAGCTCCTAAAGGCGCTAGTCCAGTAGCCAATGCGCAAACCGTCGCTGATCTTTATCCGGGTGTGACCTACGAGTCCTGGCTTGGTGTTTCTGGACCGCCAAATATGCCGCCAGCGATTGTTGAGCGATTAAATAAAGAGATCCGAGCCATTTCGAATGACCCAGACTTTAAACAACGTTTAATTGATTTTGGTGGCAAGCCCTACGCCAGTTCGCCGATGGAATTTAAGGCAAGGGTTGCAAGAGATATTGAAAGTTTATCCAAAGTAGCTCAGCGCCAAAATATCCGCCCTGAATAATTAATCTAGAGCGGGAGCTCTACACCCTTACGCCTAATTTCTCGTGCAGTATATTTAAAGAGGGCCAGGAGTAAGCAGGCAGCAATTGCCAGGCTAATACTGTTCCCAGTCCAAAAGCCTGCAGCGCCATGGAAGTACTCTGGTACAAACGAGATTTTTTGGAAGGCCATTAAATAGCCGCCTAAAAGTCCCACGCCCCACAAAGAGCCCGCATAAATGAACATCGGCCAGAATGCCACACGATAACCTCGCAAAATAAAAGCGGCAGTGACTTGCAGGGCATCGGCCATTTGGTAGATTGCAATAAAGATAAATAATTTATGTGCCATAGCGCGCGCTTCTGGTTTCGGTGAATACAGATCTAGTAAAAATTCTTGCAAGAACCAAACGAGGATACCTAAACACACACTCACAGAAGTAATAAAAATAACAGCAGACCAACCTACCTCCTCAGCATCGCGCGTTTGTTGAGCGCCGAGATGTTGCGCAATCACCGTCATCGTTGCAATCGATAAAGATAAAGGAATCATGTAAAGAACAGTGCCCATATTGGCAATAATTTGATGACCTGCTAAAACACTTGTACCAAAACGCGCGATAAAAAGCGCCATAAAAGCAAATGAAGTCACCTCAATCAAATAACTAAAACCGATTGGTGCTCCCAATTTGAGGATATTCCAGATTCGTGGCCAGTTCGGTAGACTAAATTTAGAAAAAATGCCATAAGGTTGATAACTTTTTTGCGTGCAGATCAAGATAGTAACTGAAATCACCCAAAACCATTGCACAATCACGGATGCAAGTGCACAACCCGGTCCACCCATCGCAGGAATACCAAAACCACCAAAGATAAATAAATAATTGAGAGGTACTTTTAAACAAAGACCAATGACTTGTAATTTAGTAATTACTTTCGGTTTAGAGATAGCGTTATGTAACGCCATATAAGTCCGCATAATCATGGTTCCAGGAGTACCCCAAGCCAGAATCTCAAGATACAGACGCGCTTTTGCTTCAATACTTGGAGAAACATCACCCAGCGCTAAAAAGGGACCTGGATGTAATAAAACAAAAATACCTACAGCGGAGGTACACATCGCCAGCCAAAGTGTTTGCCTAGTGTCTTCACCAATTTCAGGGAGTTTATTTGCGCCAAACAGTTGACCAGCGATTGCGTTCAGTGCAGACAAGATACCTGTTAAGCCAACATAGATACTAATAAATATCGATGAGGCCATTCCTAAGGCCGCCAAATCGTCAGTAGAGTATCGTGCGGCCATTGCTGTATCCATCACACCAAAGGTGATGACTGCTAGCTGACCTAAAAGAATCGGAATTGCCAGATCAAGAATTTTTGGAACATCTCGCTTTAAACGAGGAAAAATATTTGCTAGAGAACTGGTCATTAAGTACCTAAAAGATTATTTCACTGAATAAAGACGTAAGCGTTCGTCTTTATCACTATCACGACGATCTTCCCACAGTAACGTTAAACGTTGTTGATTGATGATGGCGGAAGCCTTTGCCTCTTCTGCTGAATGGGTTAGCATCAAATCGCATGCCGAATTATCTTGTAGAGGTAATCGCGTGAAATACACAAAGGAAGCTAATTGGGAGTCACCTAAAAAGCTACTATCAATGCATCTAAAATTTACTGGCAAGGCTTTCGCAAAACGCTGTGCTACAGGTTGATAGGTTTTGGCGTAATTAATCGTAGGTAACCATAAGGTCATCAGTAACACCCACATCAAAGTAGTGCCAGAAGCTGAAATCACCAAACAACGCCAAATTACTTTTGGGGCTCTAGATACCCGCCACCGAACAATCAAAATCCAAATTGCGGTAATAATCAGTGCAACAAGTAAATCTAAAGCATAAAACTTCGCCATAAATCCGGGTAAATATCGAGCGATATTATTAGCAGTAGTCACTGGATAGCCAGTTAATTTCGCAAACCAAATGACCCATATAAAACCCGCAACTACGGTAAAAGATAGTAAGGATAGCCAGTCAATAAAACTGATGAGACCCCTACGTAAAAAAGGTAAACCAAAAGCAGCTAGAATCGACATCGCAGGAATCAATAGCATCAGATAACGTTCGCTCAAATCCTGATTAAATAAAAATAGAATCAATTCAGCAAATAAGATAAATCCAGGAATTGTGAGATGGGACGCGCTTAGACCTTGCCGACCATTCTTTGCACAAATATAAATACTCCAAAAACAAAGTGGCCAAACGGGCCAGGTATAACTCCAAAAGTTGATGCTCAAGAATTCAAGACTCTTGAGAGTTACAAATCCTTTGAATTGATAGACACCCCACCAAACATCCATTGCTTCGCGAATTTTTTCTCCTGAGCTATGGTTCAGAGACCAGAGTAAAGGCCAAAGACCACAGACCAAGCCAAAACCAATGATGAGAGGGAACACCCAAGAGAAAACAAGTTTTTTTTTGCGGATATGAAAACTGATGAGACTGGCAACACATAATAAGAGCGCAGTCCAAAGATTTCCGGATAAAGCAATTACTCCAAGAGCGACACCAGCAATAGAGCCCCCTTGAATGGGTTTATCAAAACCCCGCATTGAACCATAGAGTAGAAGACTAATACCCAGCAATTCCATAATTAGAGGGGACGCTTCATGAACACGAATCGCAAGACCAATACACGCCAAAAAGATGAGTAAAGCACCATCGGCAATCGTTTTGCCAAATTCTTTTGGGGTGGGTTCACCACCAAAAGCAAATGCCATCGGTTGCACTTCGCTACGTCTTGCTAATAAATAGGTCGAGTACCAAATGAGTAAAGCGGTCCCCAGAAAGCAAAGTCCAGAAATGAGTCTAGCAGCATTGATTTCGCCGATGAGAGGCCCAAGATAATGAATTGATAGACCACCGATCCAATAGGGAAGAGGAGTGCCGACAATAACATCACGACCGGAAATATGTGGAAATAGCCAATCCTGAAGATTGCCATGCGCCATCATCCACATGACACCAAAACCTTCGGCATCATCATTTTTCCAGGGATCATGTTCAAACAGTCCGGATAAGGCATAAACGAGGGTAAGTGCCACTATGATCACACGGGGCATACTTGCTGTGGCGGCAGCAGATAATTTAAGGGTTTTATTCATCAGAACAAAAAAGGCAGCCAACCGGCTGCCTTCGTCTTATTAACCAATCATTATTTAACAGTAGTTTTACCACTAGCTTTTGAGCCAAATTTTTGTTTGAACTTCTCAACACGACCAGCGGTATCCATGATTTTTTGGGTACCAGTATAAAAAGGGTGTGATTCAGATGACGTTTCAATTTTTGCAAGGGGATACTCGTTACCATCTTCCCACTTGATAGTTTCACGACAAGAAATCGTAGAGCGAGTTTTAAAGCTGAAGTTGTTTGATACATCGACAAAAACAACTTCTTTGTAATCTGGGTGAATACCTGGTTTCATGATAGTTCCTTAAAAGTTGAGGTAGCCATTGTAATGATCAACATTTCAATACTTTCCCACGAAAACGACAATTATGACATAAAACCTTACAAAAAGGGGTATTTTGCCAAAAAACCGCCTTAATTAGCCTCCTCGGCGCATTAAGTCGAAGAATTCTGAGTTACTTTTGGTTGATTTGAGCTTGTCGACAATAAAGTTCATCGCCTCAATATCATCCATATCGGAGAGTAATTTACGCAGTACCCAAACTTTTTGCAGAATATCCGGCTTAATCAAGAGCTCTTCACGACGAGTACCTGACTTATTCAGGTTGATTGCAGGATATACCCGACGTTCAGCTAAGCGACGCTCTAAATGCACCTCTAAATTACCCGTTCCCTTAAACTCTTCATAGATCAAATCATCCATACGGCTGCCGGTTTCAATCAGAGCGGTAGCAATAATGGTGAGTGATCCACCTTCTTCAATGTTACGTGCAGCACCAAAGAAGCGTTTTGGACGTTGCAGGGCATTCGCGTCTACACCGCCAGAAAGTACTTTTCCAGAAGAGGGAACGACCGTATTATATGCACGCGCTAAGCGGGTGATAGAGTCAAGTAAGATAATGACATCTTTTTTCATCTCTACGAGACGTTTTGCTTTCTCAATCACCATTTCAGCAACTTGAACGTGACGCACGGCAGGTTCATCGAAGGTCGAAGCGACAACCTCGCCACGCACCGAGCGTTGCATTTCAGTAACTTCCTCAGGGCGCTCATCGACCAGAAGCACAATTAAAATAGCATCCGGATGATTCGTTGATATGGCATGGGCAACATGCTGCATCATGACCGTCTTACCAGATTTAGGAGATGCAACAATTAAGCCGCGTTGACCAAAACCGATGGGGGAGATCATATCAATGATACGACCCGTTAAATTTTCTTCTGCCTTGATATCACGCTCTAAAAGCATCGGACGATCTGGGTGAAGGGGCGTTAAGTTTTCAAACATGATCCGGTTTTTGAGTGCTTCCGGAGCGATATCGTTGACCTTATCTACTTTAACAAGCGCAAAGTAGCGTTCACCTTCTTTTGGTGTTCGTACTTCGCCCTCAACCGCATCACCAGTATGCAGGTTAAAGCGACGAATTTGTGCAGGAGAGATATAAATATCATCCGGGGAAGCAAGATACGAAGATTCAGGGGATCTTAAAAAACCGAAACCATCCGGCAGAACTTCTAAAACACCATCACCAAATACGGTCTCGCCATTTTTTGCACGATTTTTCAGAATCGCGAACATCAGTTCCTGTTTGCGCATCCTTTGCGTATTTTCAATTTCAAGGGAGGCGGCCATTTCTAAAAGTTGAGAAACGTGCAGAATTTTTAATTCAGTAAGTTGCATAGTCTGGAGTAGTTGTAGTGATTAAAGAAGGGCCATGTAGAGAGTGGCTAGATGAGAGAGGTTTAAGAAGCAATAAAAATATAAGATACCAAAAAAAGAGGGGGAGGTAGCCGAGTGGCAACAGATAGATTTAAACCAATACATCATTTAAATCTAAGTTTGAAATGATTCTAACACTATAAATTCATTAGGAACAAATTTCCCCTACGAAAAAACAACAGTAGGGGAATTGGTTTTTACAAATGAGAATCTAAAAATGCAGTTAATTGTGATTTTGCGAGCGCGCCAACTTTTTGTGCAGCGACTTCACCATTCTTGAAAAGAATCAAGGTTGGGATTCCACGAATTCCAAATTTAGCTGGAATCTCTTGATTTTCATCAACATTAATTTTTGCAATTTGAATCTTATCACCATACTCCTTGGCTACTTCCTCAAGAATCGGGCCAATCATTTTGCAAGGGCCACACCATTCAGCCCAAAAGTCTAATAAAACAGGTTTCCCAGCTTGAACAACATCCGTTTCAAATGAACTGTCCGTAATATGTTTGATTGCTTCGCTCATGTTGCTTCCTTAATCATAATTTAAATGTAATACTAAAAACTTGTAAGATAAGAATTGAATTTATTTAACCATAACGTTTATCTTAACCTAAAACACTTTAATTCTCTCGCTGGAAAAAATTTTTAACATGTCAATGATTGAAAAAAGTGTTTTAGCACATGATGATGCATTGCAAGATGTAGCAAAAGCGATTTGGGAGCATGCATTGCATTGCAAGCAAACACCCATCGTCCTAACATCTACATCAGGACCGATTAGCGAGTTACGAAAACTTCTGGAATCCTCAAGACCTAGCGTACTAGATCCCAAGATTGCATTTTTACCCAAGATATTAAGTGTTATGGATTGGTTGGTACAAACACCCAGTTTGCTACCTTTGCCACCGGTACTTACCACCTTGCAGCGTTGGGAAATGGTCTATGGGGAGTTAGCTAAGCATAAAAAAATTCAAAGTCAATTTGGCGTGATCGGTGAGGGTGGACGATGGGCATTGGCGAAGGCCATTGTGCAAGCCTGTGATTTTTTAACCCAAGCCAATATTACCTTTGCCCCGAATGTATTTCAGACAACCGAGCAAGCATATGAAGTCGTGCAAGCGCAGTTAGAAACAATGATTCAAGCGGCCTATCCCAATAACTTAGAATGGGCCAATGAAGAAGGGCAACTCGTTTTTGCTTTTTGGAAATACCTTACTCGAACTGAAGATCCCATGGTGCGTGAACGCATGGCATATCAATATCGCCAACAAGAATTAGAAACAAGCAAACCACCCCCCTTAGTTTGGTTAGAAATGGGAACACCGACAAAAACGGTGCATACCATTCAAACGGATTTTTTAAAGGCCTATGCCCAGTATCAAGAGATCCTTATAATTGGGGTTGATTGGCAACATTGTGCTTTATGGCCTGAATGCATCACACAAAAAACGACTCTGTTCGATGCCGTTACTCTCGAGCAAATTACAACAAATCGACAAACCTATCAGCAGCCAACTTGGCGCATTATTGCGCAGCCTAATTTTGAGAAGATGGCTTGGGCGGCGCTGGCTTGTATTGAAGAACACATCAAAAATAATCGCTATAGTATCGCCATTGTTGCGCAAGATCGATTAGTCGCTAGAAGAGTGCGGGCACTTCTAGCACGCTATGGTGATAGCATTTCCATTAAAGACCCTACCGGTTGGAAACTGGCCACCACCAGTGCAGCAGCGGCGGTGCAGGGTTATTTGGAAATGGTTGCTAGTTCTGAGGAACCGAGTCTTGCCACCTTAATTGGTTTTTTGAAGAATCCGATGCTGGACTGGCAAGTATTGCTTGCGCCGTTTACTGACCATTCAGAAATAGATTCTCAGGATTTTTCGTGGTGGATGGAAAGTCGGCTGTTAGCGAGCCAAGTCGGTATGGGATGGTCAGAGTTGCAATTGGTATTTACGCAAGAGAATAGGCAGGGTGATCATCCCAATAGTTCCGAGTATCGTGTGGTTGCACAAGAATTACTTACACAATTACAAAGGTTCAGTGCCACATGGCAAAGCGCTCGACAGACCAGTAAAGATTGGGTTGATTTGTTAAAAGAGCAATTAGACAGTTTTGGCATGATGCGCACATTAGCTGAAGATGACGCTGGTGAGATTTTTTTAAACATGTTGGATGAGTTATATGAATTGCACAATGAAATTCTGAAGAGCTCCGCATGGACCAGTCTTTTAGATCAGTGGATTGATCAAGCATCCTATATTCAAAAATCTCAAAGTAAAACCGTTAATATCTCGTTTATTACCTTATCTGCAATTCGTTTCCATCAATATTCAGCAGTGGTGTTCCTTGGATGTGATGCAAGGCAGTTGCCAAGTACCAAGGATTACGGCTCGATATTTTCCAGAGCGATGTTAAAAGAGCTTGATGAAGCCTTACCTGAATCAGAGTATATCCAACAAGCAAGAGATCTGTCGCAATTACTGACCACTCATGCACATGTTGATTTGTTGTGGCAAGAGTATCAACAAGCACAAGAAAAAAATCGCTTGTGCCCATGGTTGGCGAGATTACAAATCGACATGCCGCACTTAACAAGTACGATTGCCTTACATCAAGATGAAGTACAAAATCTTCCCCAAGTCAGTTCTAGCACACCAGTTCTCTATCCAAAACTATTACCCAATAAACTCAGTCCGAGTGCTTATAAGGCTTTGCGCGCTTGTCCTTATCAATTTTACGTATCGTTTGTCTTGGGATTACGATCACCCAAAGCCTTACAAGATCGATCTGATTTTGGAGAAATCGGCAGTAACCTGCATGCAATTTTGCATCAGTTTTATCAAGATTATCAACAACAAACATTTATCGATGATGTCGCCAAGCGTGAGTGGATGGTTGCAAGATTAGAAAATATTTCTCAAGAGTATTGGGGTATTCTCATTGCAAAAAATGGACAATTATTTGCAGATCAACAAAAATGGTTCAAGCAAATAGACTCCTTGGTGGATTGGCAATTGGAACTAGAGAGGAACGGCTATATATTTGCCCAATCGGAAAAGAACATTGAGTTTACCCTCCAACTGAGTAGTGGCGACTTGATCACCATTTATGGCAGAGTAGACCGCGTTGATATTAAAGATGATTCAGAGCTAATCGTTTGGGACTATAAATTTAAAAATGGTAATCAATTAAAATTTTCTCAAGAACATCTTGCAGATGACCCGCAAATCTTGATCTATAGTAAAGCCCTCACAGAAACTCATCGCTTTCGCCATCAAGAGGTAAAGCGGGCGGGTTGGGTCAGTGTACGAGAGGCGAATCTAGAGCATAGAGCTCTGCAGATAGATGTTAATCAAGATAGTCTAGATGCGATTGAAAATCAAATCCGAGAAGATCTTGATCAAGTTTGGACGGGTATGGCAATGCCAGCCAATGGTCCCCAACAGGTTTGTAAGTATTGTGATGCGCGTGGGATTTGCAGAAAAGGAATGTGGGAAGCATGATGGATGAACTCACCAGAATATCCTGTGATCCGGATTCCTCAGTGGTGGTGGAAGCCTGTGCTGGCAGTGGTAAGACATGGTTATTGATTTCCAGAATCTTTCGCTTACTTTTAGCCGATGTCAAGCCTAGTCAAATTTTAGCGATTACATTTACCCGTAAAGCAGCGCAGGAGATGAATGATCGCTTAGCCTCCCTTTTATTAGAGATGCATCAAAAACCGGATGCCGAAGTCATCCAGGAGTTGCAGAAGAGAGGACTTACTGAAGATAGGGCCAAACAATTATTACCCCGTGCTAAGGCTTTGTATGAAGAGGTTTTAACGCAACCTCAAGTGATTGCGATGGAAACCTTTCATGGCTGGTTTAGACGAGTGAGCTCTGCTGCACCCATAAGCTCTGGCATTGTGAATCAAGGAAGCCTTCGAGAGGATCGTCAGCGTTTATTAAAAGAAGCGATGGCGGATTGGTGGAAGCAACTTGGCGCCGGTGAAGGCGAGTTTGCAAAGCTGCAAGAGTATTATTTGCAACTATTGGATTTGATTTCTAAAACAGCCGCCGACAAATTTTTAGAAGGTTCCTCTAGTATTTTGGAGCAATTAAGTGCTTGGCAACAGTATGTTGACTCCATGCCAGTAGACAAAGATCCTCTGCACATGCTGGAAGATAAACTGCCACTGTTGCATCAACAAAATCCTGTACAAGATCTAGTTTATTCGAGCTTATATGATTGGCAGGGCTTGCAATTGTGTTTGGATTGGTATGCACAAAGTATTGGAGCTCCTAACGATGAAGAGTTAACAGATAACTTACACAAAGTCTTTGTTGCAAAAAAACAGCTGGTAAGTGATGATGCTTTAATAGAATTATTGCAAGAGGCATTACTAATTAAAAAATCCCCTCGACCTCCGAAGGGTAATGTATCGGTTTGCTCGGGTAATCTCAAGAAAGTCCTCAAGAAAGCAGCTCGTTTCGAATTGGAAAAAATAATTCCTGAACGATTCGCTGTTTGGACTGATTTACTCAAGCGTCACAAAGAATGGCAAAAAGAACAAAACCTATATCAGCTTAATCAGTCGTGGATTATTTTAGGAACATCGATTGCGAATCACTTTAGAGAATATAAAAAGAATCACCGCATTGTGGATTTCAATGATCTTGAGATGAGCGTGGCGCAGTTATTAAAAGATGAAGTGCTTGCGAGTTATATTCAAGTGCGACTGGACGCCAAGTACAAACATATTTTGATTGATGAATTTCAAGACACGAATCCAACCCAGTGGATGATTCTTAAATCGTGGTTGAGTGGGTATGGCACAACAGGTGACCAGCCGAAGATATTTGTCGTGGGCGACCCCAAGCAATCGATTTATCGTTTTCGTAAGGCAGATGCACGTTTATTTACAGCCGTGCAGAAATTTTTACAGATTAATTATCAGGCTAAATTACTTGATAAAAATAAGACAAGGCGTAATCCACCTGCTGTTGTTCAAGCTGTCAATCGAGTGTTTAGCAAAGTAAAAGAGCAGATACCCGATTACCGGTTTATAGATCATCAAACCCTCTGGCAGAATCACTCAGAAAAGCCAGTTGAAACCGATTTTTTTTGTTTAGATTTGATACCAAAAATTGATAAAGAAACTTTATCTGAAAAAAGAAATCCGTTTTTAGAAGGGATGTGGGATGCCACGCATGGTCCTGCTGCACTACAAAACTTGCTAGAAGCCAAACAAGTGTCAAGGATTATCAGTCATTGGTTAACCACCAAAAATGTGAAGGATGATAACAATGAAACAGTAGTTCGAAAAGCTAACCCAAGCGATTTTTATGTTTTAGTTCGTAATAAAACGCATATCCTAGAAATGGAGACGGCTCTTAGGATTTACGGACTTCCTTATCAAAGTCCACGCAAGGGAGGATTACTACAAACTTTAGAGGCGGCGGATATCAGTGCGCTCCTACAAGTATTACTCACGCCGAGTAATAATTTAGCGCTTGCCCATGTACTGCGTAGTCCGATATTTTCCTGCGATGAGAATCAATTACAACAATTGGCAAGTTTGGGGTACCAAAAATCTTGGTGGAATGAGTTAGAAAATATGCCCCAAGAAAATATGCAAAAAGCTCATCGATTACTAAATCATTGGAGAGCATTAGCCAATCATTTACCGGTGCATGATTTGCTAGATTGCATATATGAAGAGGGTGAGGTATATGCCAATTACTCCAGGGTTTGCCCACCCCTGATGCACACCAAAGTACTGGCAAATTTAGAAGCATTTCTGAAGTTGGCATTAGATATCAATGGTGGTCGTTATCCGTCTCTCAGCCGTTTTATCGAAGAGTTACAAATTTTAACCAAGGGGTTAGAAACCGAAACGCCTGACGAGGGGGAAGTGCTCGAGGCTAGTGATGACGATGACCAAGATCTAGAAGCGGATCATTCTGCCATCAAAATCATGACGATTCATTCGGCCAAGGGATTAGAGGCCCCATTTGTGTTTTTAATGAATAGCAATTATATTTCCTCAGAGAAAGATAATAGTGGAGTTTTGATGGATTGGCCTACCAATCAAAACGCCCCGAAACTGATGTTTGTATACCAAAAAGATGGGTTGAACGATAGGCTTCAGGTATTAAAAGATCAAGAGATCGACATTGCTCATAGAGAAAATGCCAATTTGCTCTATGTGGCGATGACCCGCGCGAAACAATGTTTTGTAGCGAGTGGCAACGGTAAATTGAATGAAAAATCTTGGTATGCACTACTGATGCAAGCGCAAACACCAGTCAAGTCGATAACTGAGATTGTGTCTCAAGAAGAAAATCGCCCAACAGTAGCTCAAGCGATACCTGTTGGGAATGAGGCACGATTGAAGTTCCCAAAGATTCCGGAAATACCTATCAAAGATGAAGAGCTAGCTCAGGACGAAGAGAGTAAATCCTTTGAAGAAACTAATCAGCCAAGTACTGAACCAAGTAAACCGAATCTAGAGATTTTGGCATTAGGTACATTGGTGCACTGGTTACTAGAGCAAACTACCAAAGAGCCCATCACAGGTGAGATCAATACCGAGTATTTGCAACAATTAGCAGCAGGGCAAAAAGCCCCAAGGTCTGTTACTAATAAAGCGATTCCGATTGTTACTAAAATTTTACAAGCAGATCATTTAAAAGACTATTTTTATGGTGAGCAGTTGATTGCGGTTTGGAATGAATTAGAGATGATTGGTGAGGAAGGGGTTTTATTTAAAATCGATCGTTTAGTAGAGTTAGATCATGAATTTGTGATACTAGACTATAAATTAACAATTCCAGACGAGGGTACTGAGTTCTTTGAGAAATATCAAAATCAACTCAACAATTACCAAAAATTAGTTCATCAAATTCGACAAGATAAGCCGGTGCGTGCGTTATTAGTAGATCAACATGCCAATGTCAAAGAAATTGTATAAAGTAGTGTTATTCAAATAGTGGAGAAAAATATGCTTTCAAAGTTTGCAGAGTTAGGTTTTGCAGAAAAATTCTTTATCGGATTTGTTGCCGTTGGATTGGCTACGACTTTTTATGGCGAGTTTTCACAAACTAGCCGTCAATCTGGCATTCAATCAGCACAAGAAAAGTGCTTAAAAGAAGCCGAAGAACTCAAGGCTAATGCGTTGCCACATGAAGTGTGGAAAAAAGTACCACCAGTATGTGAGCCAGAGGAAATAACTAAATTAGAGCAAAAAACACCAACTCAAAAAGCTATTCTTGAACTGACTGACGAACAAAAAACCAAGCAATCATTTCCGTCCATTATCTGGTTTATCTTGATTGGTTTGATACCAACGATCGTGCGTGTCGTTCGAAGTCAAATGGGCAAGGATGATAAGAATGTTTAATTCATTATCTAAATTTTCACCACTTTAGTATGAAAACGGTAAGCCCATTTTTAATGTAGTTTCTTTTTAAACTTGGTTGAAGAAATACACATACTGACTCAATCTATTTAAAATACCACTATGCAAAGTATTGAAGAACTTCATCGTCTTGCGTGTGAAAAGGGAAAGGAATCCTACATAGACCCTAAGACTGGGTATTTGGTGATGACCAGTCTTGCACACCTCAATCGAGGGACTTGCTGTGGAAAGAGATGTCGCCATTGCCCTTATGAACACATCAATGTAAAACCTAAGTAATTACGTATTTTTTAAGAAGTAAGTCCAACTCTCTTGAGGTAAGTGTTTTATCAAGAATAGTGAACCCTTATCATTCGAGTCGATCTACTTTTTTTTACCCCAGGATTTTTGAGCAAGATTCTCACCAATTCCTGATGACTCAACGGTTTGGATATATCTTTAGAGGATTTTTTAATTATCATTTTTAACTTCCAAGGAAAACTTAATATCATTTGAAACAATCACTTGGAGTGAGGAGAGACGAGCCTTACCCCCGGCACTACTGGGAAATGGGTTTGGCTGCTTCGTTCCCGACCTGACCAGATTGCCATGCCAATATGCGGGGAGGCCCGTCTCTTACTATTGTACTCTGATGATTGTTAGAATATCACTTATGTCTGATAACTCTTTATTTGAATCCTCTGAATTACCCACACCTGGTTTAGCTTTAGCCAGAAAATGGCGTCCGCGTAACTTTGCTACCTTAATTGGTCAAGACCATGTGGTGCAGGCCTTGAGCCATGCACTTGATCAAAATCGATTACACCATGCCTGGTTATTTACTGGTACCAGAGGAGTAGGTAAAACCACCATCTCCCGTATTTTGGCAAAATCCCTTAACTGTACAGGGACTATCGATCATCCGATTACACAACCCACATCAACCCCCTGTGGACAATGCCCCGCTTGCACTGAGATTGATGCAGGCAGATTTGTTGATTATGTAGAGATGGACGCTGCGAGTAATCGCGGGATCAATGACATGATCTCCTTACTCGAAAAAGCCATTTATGGGCCTACCAGTGGCCGATTTAAAGTGTTCATGATTGATGAGGTTCACATGCTCACCAATCAAGCGTTTAATTCGATGTTAAAAACACTCGAAGAGCCGCCCCCGCATATGAAGTTTATTTTGGCGACGACCGATCCACAAAAAATCCCCGTCACCGTTCTGTCCCGTTGCTTGCAATTTAACCTCAAGCAAATGCCTTCCTCCTTAATTGTGAATCATCTTAAAACTGTCTTAGGATCAGAGCAGATACCGATTCATGAAGGGGCACTGCGCATAATTGCTAAATCTGCACGTGGTTCGATGCGTGATGCGTTGTCACTCACAGATCAAGCCATTGCGTATTCATCTGGCAATATGACTCAAGAAGCCCTTAGAAACATGCTCGGTTCATTAGATGATAGCTATCTCATTCGGATGGTGGATGCTCTTGCGAGTAAAAACGGTAAAGACTTAATTGATATCAGCTCTGAGATGGGGCTGATGAGTATTTCCTTTACGACAGCATTGCAGGATTTAGCTTCTTTATTGCAAAAAATAGCGATGGCACAAGTCATTCCAGAATCGGTCCTTGAAGAATGGCCTGAAGCAGAAGATATTGTGCGTTTAGCGAACCTGATTTCTAAAGAAGAAGTGCAACTTTTCTATCAAATTGCGATTACGAGTCGTGCCGATTTACTCTTGGCGCCAGAAGAAGAAACTGGGTTCATGATGACTTTGCTTAGAATGTTGGCATTTATGCCAGACGATGGACAGAGCCATAGTACATCTTCTTCGACACCATCAGCGCCTCCATCTTCGAGTCCACAAGGTTTAAGTCAACCAAAAGTAGCTGCTGCACCAGTCAAACCCAGTCAAGTTTCAGCTCCATCCATTGCGCCAATATCAACACCTTTAGCAAACGCAGCTAATTCAACACCTCCATCAGCAGGTGCACGATCGCTTCAGGAGTTATCGCCAGAGTCATGGCGTAATATGGTCAATCAATTAGCGCTCAAAGGGTTTGAAGGGCAGTTTGCCCTTCAAACCGCCTTGATTTCTTATCAAGAAAAATCAGGCACGATCATGGTCAAACTTGCAACTGATCTACCTCAACTCGCCACAACACCTTCCATTCAGAAACTTGCTGAGGCACTCCAAACCTATTTCAACATACCGTTTAAAATTACGATTGAAAAAAGTACAGAGATTGTGACGGTAGCGCACTTAGAAGCTAAAGATCAAGCAATTGCCAAAACTGAATTAGAAAAGACGTTCTCTGTAGACCCATTTTTGGAGCAACTCAAACAAGAAATTGGTGTTACCGTGATTGAAGGGTCGATACGACCATTATCTTAAGTGATGAAGTAAAAAATAGAGAGGAAATTGTATGATGAAGGGTCAAATTGCTGGCTTAATGAAACAAGCTCAGCAGATGCAGGAAAAAATGAAAAAGGCGCAGGAAGAGTTAACTAGCCTTGAAATCGTTGGACAAGCTGCCGGTGGCATGGTTAAAGTAACTGCCAATGGTAAGCACATAATCAAACGCGTACAAATTGACCCCAGTGTGATGGATGATCGTGAGATGTTAGAGGATCTTCTCGTGACAGCACTCTCAGATGCGCATCAACAAGCAGAAGCTGCAGCAGAAAGCCGTATGTCTGGTGCCACTGCTGGTATGCCAATGCCACCAGGATTTAAGTTACCATTTTGAAAAATTCCTATCAAGAGACATCTGCTGATGCATTAGATGCTCTGCAAAAACTGATTTTGGCACTCAAAGTCATGCCAGGGATTGGGCCAAAGTCTGCCCAACGCATGGCGTACTATTTATTACAGCATGATCGGCCAGGTGCCTTAAGTCTAGGTGTGGCACTTCAAGAGGCAGTTGAGCTCATTTCTCATTGCTCCAAATGTAATTCTTTTTCAGAATTCGAGTTATGTAAAACCTGTAGCGATGATCGACGGGATGGCCAGACTCTATGTATTGTCGAGACACCATCAGATCAATTGATGGTCGAACAAACCTTAGCGTATCGTGGTTTGTATTTTGTGTTGATGGGGCGTTTATCTCCGATGGAAGGTCAGGGCCCCAAAGAGCTTCATTTTGAGAAACTCATGCAACGGATATTTTCCGATGATCCACAGTTTCCAAATGTCAGAGAAGTGATTCTCGCGACGAATTTCACCAGTGAAGGCGAAGCAACGGCGCATTATTTAGGAGAAATCTTAAAGTCCAAGGGGATTCAGGTATCTAGGATTGCTAGAGGGATTCCTGTCGGTGGAGAACTGGAGTATGTCGATGCTGGGACACTTGCTCGCGCGATGATGGACCGTAAACCCGTCGGTAGCTAAGCATAACCGTTATAGCGACAGCTGATTTGAACCTAAACCCCTTTTTTCTGTATTGAATTTTTCTGAAAATTCAAAAAGGTCAATCATAATCAGTAAAATAGAAACATCAAAAAACAATTTTCACAATACGACATAAGGTCATCTACTTACCATGCACTTTTTAGTTTCTAACGATGATGGTTATTTAGCTCCTGGACTGTTAGCCTTAGTCAATGCATTACGTCCTCTCGGAAAAATTACGGTGATTGCTCCCGAGCAAAACCATAGTGGTGCTTCGAATTCTTTAACCTTATCGAGACCCTTATCGATTCATCGGGTCGCAGGAGGTGAACGTGATGGCTTTTTGTTTGTCAATGGCACACCGACTGATTGTGTGCATATTGCTTTGACTGGTTTTTTAGAGGAAATGCCTGATTATGTGATTTCTGGGATCAATCAAGGTGAAAACATGGGGGAGGATGTTCTCTACTCTGGGACGGTTGCTGCCGCAATTGAAGGTGTGATGTTTGGTATACCTAGCATCGCGTTTTCCCAAGTGGATCGTGGATGGGCCAAAATTGAAGATGCTGCGCGCACTGCCCATGATGTGGTCAAGCATGCCATTGAACATGGTTTACCTACAGGCAGTGGGTACCATGCACCTTTGATTAATGTAAATTTACCGAATCACTCGTATGAATCGCTCAAAGGTTGGAGAGTGACTAGATTAGGTAATCGTCATCCATCACAACCGGTGATTATGCAAAAAAGTCCGCGCGGTGATGCCATCTATTGGATTGGACCAGCTGGAGAAGCGAAAGATGCATCCGATGGGACCGATTTTGATGCGATTAACCACGGCTATCTTTCATTGACACCATTGCAGTTAAACCTGTCAGATGAACAGCGTCGTTTAAGTATGTTGTCTAGCAACTGGAATCGGGGTTAAGAAGAACGTGGTAAAGACTGATAAAGCATTGGATAACGCAAGACGGCAAATGGCCCAGCGCCTTGCCGCAAGTGGTGTGACCCATCACGAAGTCTTGCAAGCAATGGCGACGGTTCCACGACATGCCTTCATAGATCCAGGATTAGTGGCGCAAGCGTATGAAGATTCTTCATTACCGATTGGTCGTGAACAGACCATCTCCAAACCTTCGGTAGTGGCGAAGATGATCCAAGCGCTGATGCAAAGCCAAAAGCACATGGGGCGGGTATTAGAAGTCGGTACTGGTTGTGGTTATCAAGCAGCAGTTCTCAGTCTTTTAGCAGAAGAAGTTTATTCAGTGGAGCGGATCCGTTCCTTGCACGATAGTGCACGAGCAAAGTTGCGACCATTTCGGATTTCTAATTTACGCTTAATCTATGCCGATGGTATCCGTGGTCTGCCACAAGCAGCACCATTTGATGGGATTATTCTGGCGGCAGCAGGACTTGGGATCCCTGATCCACTGTTGGATCAATTAGCGATTGGTGGTAAATTAATAGCACCAGTTGCAAAAAGTGAAACTGAGCAACAACTGTTGTTAATTGAACGTTTAAGTTCGCAGCGTTATCAAAGGACGACGATGGAAGAAGTATTTTTTGTACCACTGCAATCAGGAACGATCTAATCAATATGATCTGCATGATGACCTTCCTCAAACGTTATGCTTGCATCAGCTCTTTATTGTTCATGGTTGCCTGTTCAACATCCAAGCCCGCACCGATCAAAGATCAATCCACACCGATTAATCCAGCCAAATCTGTAGTGACTCCGAATAAGCCCGTGATTAATCCGCCAAAACCAATAGCGAATGCTGCTACAACGACCAAACAAAAAACCGCTGCTACTGAAACAAAGCCAATAGAAACAAAGCCAGCAGAAACAAAGCAAAATAAAGCTGCTATAGAAACACCACCACCCAAAACTGAGCTAGTCCTAACGGATCCAGGTTTCAGAATTGGAAAACCATCCACCACGCCTGTCATTGATGGCTTTAATGGTAATACGAATAAAGGGATTGATTATGGCGGAAAAATCGGAGATCCCATCTCTGCGGCTAGTGATGGGAAAGTGATTTTCTCAGGCAATAGTTTGCGTAGTTATGGTAATTTAGTGATTGTGAAACACAACAATAATTACATCACCATCTATGCACATAACAGTAAAAACCTTGTAAGAGAGGGTGATATTGTCAAGCGTGGAGAGAAAATTGCCGAGATGGGCAATACCGAATCCGATCGTGTGAAATTGCATTTTGAGTTGCGTCGCGATAGTAAGCCGATTGACCCTGCAGGATATTTTGATAGCTAAGAACATGAAAACGGTTTTAGTCTTTGATATCGAAACGATTCCGGATGTTGCGGGACTGCGTAAGCTCAACGATTTTGCACCAGATCTAACGGATGCCCAGGTCGTGGATGCAGTGATTGAGCAACGCGCAGCCAATGGACAAAATGCATTTTTCCCGCACTATCTGCAAAAAGTTGTGGCGATTTCTTGTGTGATTCGCAGAACCACCAAAGATGGTTTACCCCAATTTAAAGTGGGTAGTTTAGGTCATCTCCAAAGTTCTGAAAAAGAGATCGTGAGTGATTTTTATCAGTTGATTGATAAATACACGCCGCAGTTGGTATCCTGGAATGGTGGCGGTTTTGATTTACCCGTCTTAAATTACCGCGCCTTAGTCAATCAAGTGAGTGCCTCACGGTATTGGGAGATGGGGGAGAGTGGTGATCACGATGCCCGTGATTTTAAATACAACAACTATATCAGTCGTTATCATTTACGCCATTTAGACCTGATGGATTTATTGGCATTTTATCAAGGTAAAGCCAATGCACCACTCGACGCTTTAGCAAAGCTCTGTGGCTTCCCAGGCAAAATGGGCATGGATGGCTCACAGGTTTGGCCAGCGTTTCAGGCAGGGCAACTCAATGATATCCGTGCGTACTGTGAAACTGATGTTGTTAATACCTATCTGATGTATTGCCGCTACCAACTCTTTCGTGGAGCGTTTACCGAAGAAGAGTATCTTCTCGAAGTGGATTTTGTTAAAAAAGAACTGAGTGTCCAAGCAACTCAAGAAGGTTGTGTGCACTGGACCGAATATTTAGCTGGATTTACACAATAATTGGTTCGTCGCACTAAACCTAGTCCACTTGTCGGTCTTAAAAAGAAGATTGCGATTACCGCGATGGATCTCGATGCCCAAGGGATTGGACGCGTCCCCGAAGATGATGAACATAGCCCCAATAAAGTCATTTTTGTTGCTGGCGCTCTTCCTGGTGAGTTAGTTGAATATCAAATTACCCAAGATAAAAGTAAGTTTCTGAAGGGTAAGTTAACCCAGGTCATCAAACCAGCCGTGTATCGTAAAACTCCTGTATGTCGATGGTATGGCAATTGTGGTGGATGCACGATGCAGCATCTCGACTCACGTGCACAACTAGCGCTAAAGCAACGGGTATTAGAAGACAACTTGCATTTTTTAGGTAAAGTCAAAGTATCAACGTTGCTCAGTCCCATTGCTGGTCCTGATTGGGGTTATCGCTATCGTACCCGACTGAGTGTGGTCAATCGTTCAATTAAAAAAGGTACGATTTTGGTGGGATTTCATGAACCACAAAACAGCTATGTATCGGATATGACCAGTTGTGAAGTCTTACCCAAAGCCTGGTCTAATTTATTGCCTGAACTACGCACACTCATCATGAATTTATCGATCCGGGATCGCGTACCGCAAATTGAATTAGCGATGGGTGATCAAGGTGGTGAGTCAGTCACCGCAATGGTGATTCGGATCTTATTACCTTTAACGAAAGAAGACGAAGGGATCTTAAGAGCATTTGCTGATGAACATGGGATATGGGTATGGACCCAAACCCAGGGCCCGGAAACCGTTAAACCCTTTTACCCCATAGAAGGTCAGTTGCAATATCACTTACCTGAGTTTGGCATTACCATGCCGTTTCATCCGACGGACTTTACCCAAGTCAATCACACCATGAATCAAGTCTTGGTGGGGCGTGCGATAAGGTTTCTGGAAATAGCGCCGGATGAGAGCGTCATTGATCTTTTTTGTGGGATTGGTAACTTTACCTTACCGATAGCGACTCTCGCTCAAGAAGTGATGGGGATTGAAGGTAGTAAAGAATTATGCCAACGTGCACAAGACAATGCAGCAAAAAACAACATAACTTTTAAGATTCATTTCCAACACGTCAATTTATTTGAAGTGGAGTTACAAAATCTACAAAACTGGGGAGCGTATGACAAGTGGTTAATTGATCCACCTAGAGACGGCGCCTTTGCTCTCGTGCAAGCCCTCAGAGATGCATATCAAACAAAGACAGAAGCAAATTTGAAGTTACTACCTAAACGGATTGTTTATGTATCCTGCAATCCAGCAACCTTGGCAAGAGATGCTGGCGTATTAGTTAACGAGGCTGGTTATGAACTCTCACAAGCCGGCATCATGAATATGTTCCCCCACACCTCCCATGTAGAGTCGATTGCTGTATTTGATCGTACCTTTTAACTTGTCTTTTAATCAATTATTGGAAAGTGGTTTGATGTTTTTAGAAGCCTATTGAGAGGTTTACTACGATTCTAATAAAACCGCTTATATCAAGGAGAAAAATGATGGGAATGCCAGTTAGGATCGACGACTTACTTTATGAGCAAGCCAAGACTGAAGCACAAATTGAGCATCGAACTATCTCTGGTCAAATCGAATTTTGGGCAATGATTGGTCGAGCGGCACTCGACAATCCGGATTTTCCCGTTAGTTTTATTTCCGAATCTTTATTAGCTCTTTCTGAGCCTCATGAACAATTAACTCCATTTACCCCTAGAAAAATTGCAAAGAACTGATGACCTGCCAAGTTGTATAAACAAGAAGGTTCAGTCGCGCCTATAAAAAACTTTACGACAATATAGTTAAAGACGTCAATGATGCGGTTATCGAAATATCTAATCAGCCAAATATTGGTGAAAAGAAAAAAGGCGACTTAAGCCATTTGTTCGTTTATAAATTTCGTAGTCAAAATCAACAGTATTTATTGGTTTACACCATAAACGACATCATCGAGTTAGTGACATTAGAAGCAATTAGTTCTCATGAAAACTTTTACAGAGATATGAAAATATAGTCCAACAAACTTAACGCTTGAATCCCTAAAATTTGGTTCATTTCTGGCAAAAAAAACACGGGCAAAGCCCGTGTTTTTAATTGAAACTGATGTTACTTAGTCGCGATCGCCACCAATAATACCGAATAAGGCCAGTAAGTTTGTGAAGACGTTATATACATTTAAGTAGATGGATAAAGTTGCCATCACATAGTTGGTCTCACCACCATTTACGATGCGCTTCACGTCATACAAAATGTATGCAGAGAAGATACCAACAGCAAGTACCATAATGCTGAGTGACAAAGCTGGGATGTGTAAGAAGATATTAGCAACAGAAGCCAAAATCAACAAGATCACACCGATAAATAAGAATTTACCAAGACCTTCAAAATTGGATTTTGAAGTTGCCGCCCAAGTGGCCATACCAGCAAGGATGACACCGGTTGTGCCGAACGCCATCATGATTAACTGTCCACCATTTTTGAATTGCAGGGTGTGCGTTAATAAACCTGTGAGCATCAAGCCCATGAAAAAAGTGAAACCTAATAATAGTAGTACACCAGTTCCAGAGTTTTTGTTTTTCTCAATCGCCCAAAAGAAGCCGAAGGCAAGACCTAAGAAAACAATCATGCCCATAAATGGACTTGTTTGAAAGAAAGAAAATCCTGTTGAAACGCCAATCCAAGCCCCAAGAATCGTAGGGACCATTGTTAGAGCAAGCATAGCAAAGGTGTTTCGTAGCACACGGTTTGTGGCTAGAGCACCAGATAACGAGTTACCAACACTATAACCAAAAGTATTTTGATCATTCATTGAAACATTCTCCTTAATAAAAAGTTGGATATCCAACTAAGTTCTAATTATAGGCAATTTTTAAATTTTCAATAGGGGTGTGTGTAATAAAAGACACTATTGATATTTGGGTTATTTGAATAAAAACAATTACTTACAAATAAAAGTCCCAAAAATGATTAAGGGTTTTAACTAATATAAGTCTGTATAATTAATTTTTTAAACTTAATTTCTATTTTTAGGAGCATTTACAATGGCAATCGAAAGAACTCTTTCCATTATTAAACCTGACGCAGTTGCAAAAAATGTCATCGGTCAAATATACACACGTTTTGAAAATGCTGGTTTGAAAGTGATTGCTTCCAAAATGGTGCATTTGTCAGAAGTAGAGGCTGGTCAATTTTATGCGGTGCATGCTGCAAGACCATTTTTTAAAGATTTAGTCAGTTTCATGATTTCTGGTCCTGTGATGATTCAGGCATTAGAAGGTGAGAACGCAATCGCGAAAAACCGTGAACTCATGGGGGCTACGGATCCTTCTAAAGCAGATAAAGGTACGATTCGTGCTGACTTTGCGCAGAGTATTGATGCAAACGCGGTGCATGGTTCAGACGGTCCTGATACTGCTGCGCAAGAAATCGCTTTTTTCTTTGCTGGCTTGCACGTTTACGCACGTTAATAGGTGACGCAAATTCCCCGCACGAACTTATTAGATCTCGATGGGGAAAGGCTAGCAACTTTCATTGCTGGCCTCAATGAAAAGCCATTTCGAGCCCAGCAACTGATGCGCTGGGTGCATCAGCGTGGTGTCAGTGACATCCATTTGATGAGCGACTTGGCCAAAAGTTTTCGTGAGCAATTAGACGGTACTGTAGAGATTAAATCTCTACCCGTCATTAGCGATCAAACCGCATCCGACGGCACCAGAAAATGGTTGCTCGATGTTGGCGATGGAAATGCTGTCGAGATGGTCTATATTCCCGAAGATGAAAGAGGTACGTTATGCATCTCTACGCAAGCGGGATGTGCCGTGAACTGTCAGTTTTGCTCCACCGGTAAACAAGGATTTGCACGTAATCTCACCATTGGCGAAATCATCGGGCAACTTTGGTATGCAGAGCATCATCTACGAAATGATCCATCGGCAGTCAAGCGGATTGATACCTACGATAAAACCAAGCTTGCCCATGGCGAAGGTCGGGTGATCTCTAATGTGGTGATGATGGGTATGGGCGAGCCACTCCTCAATTACGAGCCCGTGATTGGTGCAATGAGTTTGATGTTAGACGACAATGCCTATGGCTTATCGAGAAGAAGGGTAACCTTATCCACTTCGGGGGTAGTTCCATTTATTGATCGTTTAGCGAAAGATTTGCCTGTTGCCTTAGCTGTTTCTTTGCATGCTCCAACCAATAAACTGCGTGATATTTTGGTGCCGATCAATCGTAAATATCCTTTAGAAGAGTTAATGGCCGCATGTCAGCGCTATTTACCCTATGCGCCCAGGGATTTTTTAACTTTTGAATATTGCATGTTGGATGGCGTGAATGATTCCGATCAAATGGCCAGAGAGTTGGTTAAACTATTAGCCCCGATTCGTTGTAAGTTAAATTTGATACCGTTTAATCCATTTCCGGAGTCTGGATTAAAACAATCGCCACGGACGCGCATTGAGCAATTTGCAAAAATACTTTTAGATGCGAAAATTGTGACAACCGTTCGCAAAACACGTGGCGATGATATTGCTGCCGCTTGTGGGCAGTTAGCAGGTGATGTGCAAGATCGAACCAATTTAGCAAAAAGAACAGAACAACGAATCGTGTGGAGCAAGCCCATCGAGGTAGACGAAGATCATGACGAATAATCCTAACCTTTTACAAATTAACCAATATCAACGACGTCAGTCTCAGCAAGCTACCGTGCAGTGGGGATCTAATATCCTCAACATTGGTGGTGATGCACCGATTCGAATTCAGTCGATGACGAACACCGATACTGAAGACGCTATTGGTACAGCAATCCAAGTAAAAGAACTAGCGAAAGCTGGTTCAGAGTTGGTTCGTATTACAGTAAATACACCAGCCGCTGCTGCTGCCGTACCTGCGATTCGTGAACAACTCGATAAAATGGGTGTGGACGTTCCTTTGGTTGGTGATTTTCATTACAACGGCCATACTTTATTAAAAGACCATCCTGAATGCGCGCAGGCGCTATCTAAGTATCGAATCAATCCTGGCAACGTAGGCCAAGGTGCAAAACGTGATGTGCAATTCTCACAAATGATTGAAATAGCATGCGCTTATAGCAAGCCTGTACGTATTGGTGTGAATTGGGGCAGTTTAGATCAAGATCTACTCGCAGGCCTCATGGATAAAAATGCGGCACTCAGTCAGCCTAAAGAAGCACGTGAAGTGATGGTGGAAGCCTTGATACAGTCAGCTTTGCAATCTGCTCAGCGTGCGATTGAGATCGGCCTACCAAGTAACCAAATTATTTTGTCCTGCAAAGTCAGTGCAGTACAAGATTTAATTGCGGTCTATCGAGATTTGGCGACTCGTTGTGATTTTCCGCTTCATCTCGGTTTAACTGAAGCGGGTATCGGTAGTAAGGGCATTGTTGCCTCTACCGCGGCTTTATCTGTTTTATTACAGGAAGGTATTGGTGATACGATTCGGATTTCGTTAACCCCAGAACCTGGTGCTCCGCGTGAAAACGAAGTGATTGTTGCACAGGAGATTTTGCAAACCATGGATTTGCGACATTTCACACCCATGGTGATTGCATGTCCTGGATGCGGCAGAACGACCAGTACATTCTTCCAATCCTTGGCCTCGAAAATCCAGAGTTTTTTACGTCATCAAATGCCCGAGTGGAAGCAGCACTATCCCGGGGTGGAGTCGATGAGTGTGGCCGTGATGGGCTGTATCGTCAATGGTCCTGGTGAGAGTAAACATGCTGACATTGGGATTAGCTTACCTGGTACAGGTGAGTCACCTGCTGCCCCCGTCTTTATTGATGGTGAGAAAGTAAAAACATTACGTGGTGATCATATTGTTGCGGAGTTTGAACAAATTGTTCAAGAATATGTCGAGCGTCGTTATGGTGCCAAGACTAAATAAACATAATCCAAGTTAAAGATAAAGAATGTATGTCTGATTTAAATGCCTCGAAGGCTCATCCAATAGGAAGTCCCAAAATTAAAAAGTTGACAGGTGTCAAAGGGATGAACGACCTATTGCCTCAGGAAGCTTATCGCTGGGAATTTGTCGAGCGCACGATACAGAGCCTGGCCAAATCCTATGGTTATCAGAATATTCGTACACCTATTGTTGAACATACAGAAGTATTTCAACGCGGCATTGGTGAAGTTACCGACATCGTTGAAAAAGAAATGTATTCTTTTGAGGATCGCCTCAATGGTGAGCAGTTAACTTTACGCCCTGAAGGTACGGCTGCGGTAGTGCGCGCGGTGGTAGAGCAAAACTTACTCTATGAAGGGCCTAAAAGACTCTTTTATATTGGACCGATGTTTCGTCATGAACGACCACAACGAGGCCGTTATCGTCAGTTTCATCAATTTGGCGTAGAAGCTTTAGGCTTTGCCGGACCAGAATTAGATGCTGAACTTATCTTGATGAGCGCTAGGCTCTGGGATGATTTAGGATTAACAGGTTTGCGTTTAGAAATCAATTCTTTAGGAAATGAAGCGGAGCGTAAAGATCACAGAGTTGCTTTAGTAGAGTATTTTGAACAGCATGTGGCTCAATTAGATGAGGACTCGCAGCGTCGATTAACGACCAACCCACTGCGGATTTTGGATACCAAAAATCCGCAGATGCAAGATATAGTGACAGCAGCTCCAAAATTAATCGACTTTTTAGGTAATGAATCGAAAGATCATTTTGCACAAGTTCAGTCTTTACTCAAAGCGAATAATTTACCATTCAAAGTCAATCATCGTTTAGTCCGTGGTCTAGATTATTATAATTTAACTGTTTTTGAATGGGTTACCGATCAGCTCGGCGCCCAGGGTACCGTCGCTGGTGGTGGACGTTATGATCCTCTTATCGAGCGTATGGGTGGTAAACCGACACCAGCCTGTGGTTGGGCAATGGGCATGGAGCGCGTCATTGAGCTCATGAAAGAGCAGGGCTTAGGAGAAGAAGTCCAAACTCTGTGTGATATTTATATGATTCATGGTGGTGGCGCCACACTTGAGCCTTCATTTGTCCTGGCGGAGCGCTTAAGATCGGCTGGCGTAGATGTCCTCATGCATGCAAGCGTGGACGGTCAAACAGCTGGTTTTAAATCCCAAATGAAAAAGGCTGATGCAAGTGGGGCTTTATATGCAGTTATTATTGGGGAAGACGAGTTGCAACTGCAACAAGCTCAAATTAAAGATTTACGTAAAACTGGTTCACAGGATCAAGTTGCTTTAGAGAATGTATTAGATAAAGTTATTGATTTATTAGTTAGTAATTCCGATTAAACCTATTGAAGAAGTTAGAAAGACAAGCACGATGGACTTAGATTTAGAAGAACAAGAACAACTAGCCAAATTAAAAGCGTTTTGGCAAGATTATGGCCGCTGGCTACTGATTGGTTTGGCGATTGCTGTGATCGGATCTGCCACCTATTGGGGTTATCAAACCTATCAAACTAAACAAGCTCTAGCTGCTTCTAAACAATACGAAGTGTTGCTAGAACAAACAGCAAAAAATGATTTACCAGGGGTATTGAGTACCTCGAAAAAAATCCAACAAGATTATGGTAATACGGCATATGCAGGTCTGGCCGGTATACTCGCTGCTAATTTAGCGTATTCCGTAAATGATCAAGAAGCGACACTGCAGCAACTCAAGTGGGTTGCAAATTCGGCCAGCAGTAACAGTATTCAGACGATTGCAAAACTACGTTTATCTTCTCTTTATATAGATCAAAAAACACCAGAAGGTTTATCTCAGGCAGATCAGTTATTAAATTCAAAAATGGCCGTCGGATTTGAGGCTTTAAAACTAGAACGTCGTGGAGATTGGTATTGGGCTCAGGATAAAACAGAAGATGCGAAAAAATCCTATATTGCTGCTTGGAATATTTTGTCTGATGAAAGAATGAAAGCTACTGGTTTGAAAGAAATTGATCCGGCACTCAAAAAATTACAACAACAAAACCCAGGACCCGATCAGCGCTTATTAAAAGTGAAGATTGATAGTTTGGGAGGTTTCTGATGCGAAACCCGATGAAGAGTCAATCGTTTTTGCGAAGTTTGCTCCTCTTGATATGTATTACATCGTTTATTAGTTTACAAGGATGTCAGGGAAGTAAACGACGCCTAGCCGCAGATTTAACCCCAATTAACAATCCAGTGAACCTCGATCGTGTTTGGTCAGTAAGTTTAGGTAAGTCAGTCAATTATGTATTGAAACCAATTTTGATTGGTAGTGATATTTATGCTAACTCTGAAGGGGGTAGTATTTACCGGGTAGATGCGGCTAGTGGGAAAGCGATTTGGAGTGTATCTGCCCCAAAAGGCTTATCGACAGGACCTGGAACTGACGGTAATACCTTGGTGGTCGGAAGCTTAAAAGGTGATATTTATGCTTTTGATGCGCAGACTGGTGCAAAAAAATGGGATACAAGCGTAGGGACTGAGGTATTAACTGAACCCTTAGTTGCTGCAGGAGTCGTGGTGATCCGAACCATTGATAATCGTTTTATTGGTTTAGATGCTTCCTCTGGAAAGCGTCGTTGGGTCATGGCAAAAAACCCATCCGTTTTATCCCTCCGAACGAGTTACAGTATGTCATCGATCAACAACGAGGTGATTTTTACCGGTTTTAGTGGTGGACAATTCGGCATCATGGCACTTGCCAATGGCAATACGATTTGGGAGTCTTTGCTGGCTCCCCCACGTGGTACATCTGAAATTGAGAGGTTAAGTGATATTACCGCCAAACCTACCTTACTAGGATCGAGAATGTGTGCAGTTTCTTACCAAGGAAAAATTGGTTGCGGAGATATTAAAAATGCGCGTATGGCTTGGGTAAAAGATTTTTCAAGCTTTAGTGGAACCACACAATCCACGGATGCAGTCTATGCCGTGAATGATAAGTCCTATCTTGCAGCGTTCAACGCAAGTCAAGGAACAGAATTATGGCGCAATGAAAAACTGCAATGGCGTGATGTCGGGGAGCCTTTAGCTGTTGGTTCAAGTGTTCTTGCTGGTGATTCGCAAGGTTATCTCCATGTATTTGCCCAGTCAAATGGCGATATTGTTGGACGCGTGAGGGTGGATAGCACAGGCATTTCAACGGCACCGATTGCGACACAAGGTTTGATTATTGTGCAAACCAAGGGCGGAACTCTAGCCGCATACAAAATTCAATGAAACCTGTCATTGCCATCGTCGGCCGACCCAATGTTGGAAAGTCAACCCTTTTTAATCGCTTAACGCGGTCAAGGGATGCCTTGGTAGCTGACTTTTCAGGACTGACGCGTGATCGTCACTATGGTAATGGTCGACTTGGGGAGCGTGAATTTATTTGTATTGATACAGGTGGTTTTGAACCCATTGCCAAGACTGGTATTTTGGCAGAAATGGCCAAACAAACCCAACAAGCGGTCGTTGAAGCTGATTTAGTGGTTTTTTTGGTCGATGGTCGCTTAGGGATGGCCCCACAGGACCGTGTCATTGCTGATTTTTTACGAAGAACAGGACGACCTGTTATTTTGGCGGTCAATAAGTCAGAGGGTATGACACGCGCTACCGTTGCAGCTGAATTTTATGAATTAGGGCTAGGTGTGCCATATCCGATTTCCTCAGCTCACGGCGATGGAGTCAGAGATGTATTAGATGAGGCCCTAGATGCCTTAGGCATACCTGAGCCTGATGAAGATGATGCGGCGTCAGATGATCGATCAATTCGTATTGCCGTGGTAGGGCGACCTAATGTTGGAAAATCGACCCTCATCAATACCCTGCTCGGAGAAGAACGTGTGATTGCCTTTGATATGCCTGGAACAACGCGAGATGCGATTGAAGTTCCTTTTATGCGTGGTAATAAACCATACACCCTAATTGATACAGCTGGACTTCGTAAAAGAGGCAAAATCTTTGAAGCCATTGAAAAATTCTCGGTTGTCAAAACACTGCAGGCGATTGCTGATGCCAATGTGGTGGTTTTGATGTTGGATGCACAGCAAGATATTTCCGAGCAAGATGCGCACATTGCGGGTTTTATTGTGGAAGCAGGAAGAGCATTGGTCTTAGCCGTGAATAAATGGGACGGTTTAGATGCTCATCAAAAAGAAACCTCTAGGAATGATATCGCACGAAAATTACGCTTTTTAGACTTTGCAAACGTTCACACAATTTCAGCGATCAAAGGTTTTGGGTTAAAAGAGTTATTTAAAGATGTTGATTTAGCCTATGCTGCTGCGATGACGAAATTACCTACACCACGACTCACTCGAATTTTAGAAGATGCAGTCGAATTCCAACAACCCAAGCGAGTCGGACGATTTAGACCTAAATTGCGATATGCGCACCAAGGGGGATCCAACCCACCTATAGTGATTATTCATGGAAATGGCTTAAGTGGGGTAACAGACAGTTACAAACGTTATTTAGAAGGAAGATTCAGGGAAGAGTTCAAATTGAGGGGGACGCCCCTCAGAATTGAGTTTAGATCCAGTAAAAACCCTTTTTTGGAGCAGGGAATCTCACCCCACAAAAGGTAAATATGTTATATATTATTGGCTATGTAATGAAGGCTTCTTTTTTGCAGTGTGAACTGAGTAAAAATAAATTACAATAATTTTAAGATCCAACAAAAAAAACTAAAAGGGCATTATGAATAGTAACAAAGGTCAACTTTTGCAAGATCCATTTTTGAATGCGCTCAGAAAAGAGCATATTCCGGTATCTATTTACCTTGTTAATGGTATTAAACTGCAGGGTAATATCGATTCTTTTGATCAGTACGTTGTTTTATTACGTAATACAGTGACTCAAATGGTTTATAAGCACGCTATTTCTACAATAGTGCCTGCGAAGGCTGTAAGTTTCAGGGTTGAAGAGGAAGCAGCAAGTTAATCAAGCAACACATTCTGATGAAATTCGCGCTGTTTTAGTTGGCGTCGACGCTGGACAGTCGAATTTTTCTGAGAGTATGTCTGAGTTAAATTTATTAACTCAAGCAGCTGGCTCTCATCCTGTAGAAATGGTTCTAACAAAACGATTAAAACCTGACCCTGCGTTATTCATCGGTAGCGGCAAAGCTATTGAAATTCGTGACTTGATGAATGAAATGAATGCCGAAATCGCGATTTTCAATCACCCTTTAAGTCCAGCACAGCAAAGAAATCTTGAGCGTACCTTGGGGCATCACGTGATTGACCGTACAGGTTTGATTCTGGATATCTTTGCGCAACGTGCTAAATCCCATATTGGTCAAGTCCAAGTACAACTAGCGAATGTGCGGTACCGACTATCCCGTCTTGTTCGGGCATGGAGTCACTTGGAACGACAAAAAGGGGGAATTGGGCTTCGTGGGGGTCCTGGAGAAACACAGATGGAGTTGGACCGTCGTATGCTGGAAAATAAAGCCAAGCGTTTACAAACGGACCTCTCTAAATTGCAAAAACAACAAGCCAATCAACGTCGTTCTCGAGTGAAAAAAGAGGTTTTTTCAATTTCATTAGTAGGCTATACCAACGCCGGCAAGTCAACTTTGTTTAACGCACTTACCAAAGCTGGAACTTATGCGGCTGATCAGTTATTTGCAACTCTTGATACAACGACGCGACGCGTGTATTTACAAGGCTTCGGAAATGCAGTGGTTTCAGATACGGTTGGGTTTATCCGCGAATTACCTCATCAATTGGTTGAGGCCTTCCAGGCGACTCTCGATGAGACAGTTCATGCAGATTTGTTGTTACATGTTGTGGATGCTTCGAGTGTCGTACGTGATGAGCAAGTCCTTGAGGTTGAGAAGGTTATTTCTGAAATTGGGGCTCAAGATATACCCGTTATTCTGATTATGAACAAAATTGATCAGTTGCCAGATTACGTAGGTAGAGGGCCTGAGATACGATATGAAAAAGATGGGTCTGTCTCAAAAATATACTTATCTGCGCAAAGTGGTCAGGGGCTTGACTTACTTCGAGAGGTCTTATCCAAAATTGCTCAAGACACTGATAAAATAAAGAAAGAATTTAAGGATAATGATATTTTGGCAAAATCAGTGGGAGAAAGACCTATTAGCGCCGATTATGTCGATGGTTTAAAAAATATAAACGTTGGTTACCTCCCAAGGGATATTTGAATTGAAGACATTTGTGATTGATCGAGTGATAAGCCCCATACAAGCATTCATAAGCACCACTAAAAATCGTATTTTGTGGTCGATTTATGATTGGGTGCATGGCCCTGCTTTTATGCAGGAGGGGCAACCACCCCAAGATTCTGGTAAGGATGATAAAAAACCTGTTGAGCCGCGTCGTCCCAATACTGAGGATGGTCCACCAGATTTGGATGAACTATGGAAAGACTTTAATCGCCGTCTGGGTGGATTATTTGGTGGAAATGCAAAAGATCCATCACAAAATAATCAAAAACCAAGGCCACCGGTAGATCAATCCAATTTTGGTAATCAAAATAATCAAGACTCAAAAAAGCCGTCTGATATCAGCAATATGGCACAAGAGTGGTTTAAGAAAAACATGAATAAGGGCGGCGGCTCTGGTGGGTCCGGAAAAAATAATGGATTTAGTTTTCCGAACATTGGTTTAGGGGTGATCGGATTTGGTATTTTTGCGATTTGGTTGTTTAGCGGAATTTTTATTGTTCAAGAAGGTCAAGCTGGCGTAGTGTTGCAATTTGGTAAATATAAATATACAACCAAACCTGGTATCAATTGGCGTTTGCCCTATCCAATTCAAACCCATGAGGTTGTGAGTGTATCCAATGTTCGTTCTGTCGAAATTGGTCGCTCGTTTGTCATACAGGCGACTAATTTAAAAGATTCATCTATGTTGACTGAAGATGAAAATATTATTGATGTGAAATTTGCTGTTCAATATCGTTTAAAAGAACCAACCGAATATATTTTCAATAATCGTGATCCAGATGGCGCAGTTGTTCAAGCAGCTGAAACTTCTGTACGCGAAATTGTTGGCAAAAGTAAAATGGACGATGTCTTGTATGTCGGTCGTGAGCGGATTGGTATTGAACTAGCATCCTCGATTCAAAAGATTCTGGACAATTACAAAACCGGTATCTATATCACTAGCGTCAATGTACAAAATGTGCAGCCCCCAGAGCAGGTGCAATCATCCTTTGACGATGCGGTAAAAGCGGGTCAAGATCAAGAGCGTCAGAAAAATGAAGGTCAGGCTTATGCTAATGATGTGATTCCGAGAGCCAAGGGTGCTGCTGCACGTTTAATCGAAGAAGCTGAAGGTTATAAAGCGAAAGTTGTCGCTACAGCAGAGGGTGATGCTTCGCGCTTTAAACAAGTGTATGCTGAATATGCAAAGGCACAACAGGTGACGCGTGACCGGATGTACATCGATATGATGCAGCAGGTCTATAACAATGTCACCAAAGTAATGATTGATACGCGAAATAACAATCAAATGCTGTACTTACCTCTTGATAAAATTATTCAACAAACAGCGACAGAAGCCTCACCAATTACAGGATCTTCAAATGCAAATTCGCAACCACCGAGTGGTTCTGTCACGGTACCGCTGAACCCATCCTCCAACCTTGGTGTTAATTCATTACCACAAAATAATGCAAATACGCCACAAGATAAACGAGAAACTTTCAGAAGTCGTGAAAGAGAACTGCGCTAAGAGGACCCACTATGAACCAACGAATACTTTCTATACTCGTATTACTTGTAGCGGGCTTTTACCTATTGTCTTCAACCTTGTTCTTGGTTGATCAACGTAAATTTGCTGTTGTATTTTCTTTTGGCGAAATCAAGCGAGTAATTGAAGAGCCAGGTTTAAATATCAAACTACCATCCCCAATCCAAAATGTGCAATTTTTTGATCGCCGCATTATGACGATTGATAATCCTGAGGCTGAGCGTTTTATTACCTCTGAAAAGAAAAACTTATTAGTCGATTCATTCGTCAAGTGGCGCATTGTGGATCCACGTAAATTTTTTATTAGCTTTAAAGGCGACGAACGTTTGGCTCAAGACCGTTTATCCCAGTTGGTTAAATCTGCCCTGAATGAAGAGTTTACAAAACGTACTGTTCGCGAATTGATTTCAGAGCAACGTGAGCAGGTCATGCTGGGGATCAAGAAAAAAGTAGCTGATGATACAGCCGATATTGGTATTGAAATTGTGGATGTGCGTCTTAAGCGTGTGGATCTCTTGGCAGAGATTAGTGATTCTGTTTATCGCCGGATGGAAGCAGAGCGTAAGCGTGTAGCCAACGAATTGCGCTCAACCGGCGCTGCTGAATCAGAAAAAATTCGTGCGGATGCAGAACGTCAACGAGATGTGATTTTGGCACAAGCCTATAAGGAAGCACAAATCATCAAAGGTCAGGGTGATGCGCAAGCAAATGCTATTTACAATGATGCTTTCAGTAAAGATGCGCAATTTGCTCAATTTTATCGAAGCCTTGAAGCTTATAAAGCGACTTTCAAAGATAAAAAAGATGTCATGTTGTTATCGCCAGATAATGACTTCTTTAAATTTATGAAAAAAAGTAAATAAGTTTACTTTTAAGTTCTATGACAAACCGTTGGTTACTTCCTGAAAATATTGCAGATGTTTTACCCGGTCAATCTAATTTGGTTGAGTCATTGCGTCGTGAGATTTTGGATCTTTTCCAGTCCTATGGTTATGAGCTTGTCATACCTCCCATGTTGGAATATATCGAATCCTTGATGACTGCGACGGGCAGTGACATGGATTTACAAACCTTTAAATTAGTGGATCAATTGTCCGGAAGGACACTGGGTTTGCGTGCGGATATGACTACGCAAGTAGCGAGGATTGACGCTCACATTCTCAATCGCCAAAATATTGCACGTCTATGCTACGCGGGTGCAACCTTACAAACCCGTGTTGTTCCAGGAATATTTTCGCGCGAACAGTTGCAGCTTGGAGCTGAGGTCTATGGGCATCAAGGATTTGAGGCTGATATAGAAATTGTAAATCTCATGATTCGGTCCTTAGAGATTGCGCAAGTTGGACCGATCACGTTGGATGTAAGCCATGCTAGCTTGTTAAAAGATATTCTGGATAAAAAACAGCTAAGTTCTGAAGATATTTCTGAAATGTATCGCTTCTTAGAAGCCAAAGATCGGACTAGTTTACAAAAGCTTATGCATAGTTGGGATCAAAATGCAAAAAATATGATCTTATTGTTATTAGATTTAAGTGGTGATGCCCATCAAGTTCTCATTCAAGCTAAGAGCAAGTTGCCACAGAGTCAGGTTTCTCAACAGGTTTTAAGAGATTTAGAGCAGTTGTGTTCTGGAATAAAAAAAACATCTACTAATATTCAGCTCAATATTGATCTTGCCGATTTAGATGGATTTCAGTATCACACGGGTATTTTATGTGCAGCGTATGTTCCTCAGTATCCAGTTGCTATTGCAAGAGGTGGTCGTTATGATCTAGTGGGGCAGGCATTTGGACGCTCAAGACCTGCTACAGGTTTTTCTGTGGATCTCTTAGCGCTTGCAGGTTTATCAAGTAGAAAAATTATCCCGCATGCCATTATGGCCCCGTGGGAGAATTCTGATGATTTAAGAAATTTGATTGCCTTATTACGCAGTCAAGGTGAGATTGTGATTGAATCCTTCCCTGGTCATGAGCATAATGAATCAACCATGATCTGTGATCGTTGCTTGGAATTCAAAGATAAAACATGGCAAGTTGTACCAAAAAATTAAACGTTTAAAAGGTATTAAATGAAGCAACTCAATATTGGAAGAAATGTCGTTGTCATTGGAACGCAGTGGGGCGATGAAGGCAAGGGTAAAGTTGTTGATTGGTTAACCGATCATGCTCAGGGAGTTGTTCGTTTTCAGGGTGGGCATAATGCTGGGCATACACTTATTATTGGTGGAAAAAAAACCATTCTACGATTAATTCCATCAGGAATCATGCATCCACGGGTGGTTTGCTATATTGGAAATGGGGTTGTTTTATCGCCTGAAGCCTTATTTAAAGAAATTGATGAGCTTGAAAGTGCGGGTTTAGATGTTTGCTCGAGACTGAAAGTGTCCGAAGCTGCAACCTTAATATTGCCTTATCACGTGGCCATTGATCATGCTCGTGAAATGAAGCGTGGAAGTGCAAAAATTGGCACTACAGGCAGAGGTATTGGCCCTGCTTATGAAGATAAAGTCGCGCGTCGCGCTTTGCGTGTTCAAGACTTATTTTTCCCAGAACATTTCGCGGAAAAATTAAAAGATAACCTTGAGTTCCATAATTTTTGTTTAGAAAAATATTATGGGGTTGCACCGATTGATTTTCAAACAACATACGATCAAGTCATGTCCTATGCTAAGCGTTTACAGCCCATGGTTGTTGACGTATCTAGCGCTTTATACGCCGCCCAAAGTGCTGGAAAAAATTTACTGTTTGAAGGTGCCCAGGGTACCTTGTTGGATATTGATCACGGCACTTATCCCTATGTCACCTCCAGTAATTGTGTTGCAGGTAATGCAGCAGCTGGATCTGGCGTGGGTCCAGGTAGTTTAAAGTATATCTTAGGGATTACCAAAGCCTATTGCACGCGCGTTGGAGCAGGACCATTTCCGAGTGAATTGTATGATCACGATAATCCAAATCTCCAAGACCCCATCGGTATTCGTCTAGCAGAAGTTGGCAAAGAGTTTGGCTCAGTAACTGGTCGTCCAAGACGCACTGGTTGGTTAGACGGTGCAGCATTGAAACGCTCGATTCAGATTAATGGTGTGAGTGGCTTATGTATGACCAAACTCGACGTACTGGATGGTCTAGAAAAGATTGGTTTATGCACTGGTTACCATCTAGGAGGTGAAATTTTAGATGTATTACCACGTGGTGCCGATGCGGTGGCACGTTGTGTACCAATTTATGAATATTTTCCTGGTTGGACACAAAGCACGGTGGGGATTACCGAGTGGGATAAATTGCCCATTGAGGCTCAAAACTACTTACGTCGTATTGAAGAGCTCGCGCAAACTCCGATTGCTATGGTTTCCACGGGTCCTGATCGTGAAGAAACGATTTTGTTGCAACATCCCTTCGCCTAAAAATGAAATACGTCATTAGCCTTGTGATGATCTTATCCTTACAGGCTTGCGTAGTATATTCAGTTGCTAGTTCTGCTGTATCCATTACCGCAGATGTTGTTTCAACGGGCGTGCATGTCGTTACCGGAACTGTGGATACAGTGGTAGACGTTGTAACCCCTAGTAAAAAGAAATAGCACTTTCTCCAAAAATATTTATTTTCGTTGTAATCCTTTCCTTTATCTAAAACGTTAAAGAGATATAGATTTCATTGGAGAATCAATATGAAAAGAAGGATGCATGTATTGCTAGTCATGGTGCTTGCTTGGAGCGCGTTAGGCTTGGTTGGTTGTGCGGTCAACCCGGGATACCAGGGTGCATATGTGGCGCCTCATTACTATAGACCAACTGTTAATTGGGGGTGGGGTTTGCATCGTCACTCGCGTTATGGTTGGAGATAAATCAATTCATCACTTTTAAACTCTTGATGCATTAACATCGCCATGAATTGAATCTATACTTAAAGAATTCAAATTCATGGAGGTTGGCTATGTCAAATTTAATTATTGAGCAGATACGTAAAGTCCAGTTAATTACCTTAAATCGTCCTGACGCAATGAATGCTCTTTCTCCAGAACTAATGGCCGAGCTAAGTGAGGAACTCATCCAATCAGAGAACAATCCTGAAGTTGCTGTTGTCGTGTTGACAGGAAGTGATAAAGCATTTGCCGCTGGCGCTGATATCAAAGCGATGAAAGACATGAATTACATGCAAATGTATCAGGATGATTTTATTACAAAGAACTGGGAAAGAATTACCACCTTTCGTAAGCCGACGATTGCGGCAGTTGCCGGTTTTGCTCTTGGCGGTGGTTGTGAATTAGCGATGATGTGTGATTTTATTTTAGCGGCTGACAATGCCAAATTTGGCCAACCAGAGATCAATTTGGGTATTTTGCCAGGTGCGGGCGGTACACAGCGTTTAACCCGTTTTATTGGGAAATCCAAAGCTATGGAAATGGTCCTAACGGGGCGTATGATGGACGCTCATGAAGCTGAACGCTCTGGTTTAGTGAGTAGGGTAGTCCCTCTGGCGCAACTTCGAGAAGAGGCTTTAAAAGTGGCTGAAAAAATTTCACAAATGTCTATACCAATTCTGATGATGGCCAAAGAGTCGGTCAATCGCTCTTACGAGTCCACTCTTGCCGAAGGAATACGTTTTGAGAGAAGACTTTTCCATTCTGCATTTGCCACAGAAGATCAAAAAGAAGGCATGGCTGCTTTTGTGGAAAAAAGAAAAGCTAATTTTAAAAATCAGTAATTAACATTCAATTTGGTGCCCAAG
>Ga0114975_10000069_pt1 | contig 65474 bp, 62 predicted proteins | sample S_130626_EF_Meta_FD_87031 | JGI IMG/M metagenome (GOLD analysis project Ga0114975, IMG submission 87031) | Freshwater microbial communities from Lake Simoncouche, Canada to study carbon cycling - S_130626_EF_MetaG | ecosystem: Environmental > Aquatic > Freshwater > Lake | place: Lake...
AACAATCGCGTTAAATCTATATATCCTTCTGGCAATGAAATATTAGAATCTATGAACTTCAAAGTCATTCGGTTGTTTGGTAAAGAATTATCATGGAACGATCTTATCTACTCCCTTCTTATTTTACTTCTATTATTTCTATTCAATCGATACTATCCAACGAAAACCGTGGCAGAAAAACTTGAAACCGTATTATCAATAAGAAAAACGAAATAAAAACAATTTTATATATACTGGAACTGCATATATAAAATTTGATGCCGCCCAAATTTTACAAGAAAAAGACCTACGCAAAAAGCGCACCAAAGACGGATCGAGTAAATACATCCGCTACCTTTTTAGTGATTGTGGAATCCCCCTCCAAATGCTCCAAAATAGAGAGTTTCTTGGGTCCAGACTATTGTTGCATAGCGTCGAAAGGGCATATTCGAACGATCGAGGGATTGAAATCCATTGATACTAAATCCACGTTTGAACCAACGTTCAGCATTATTGACGAAAAAAAGGGCCACGTAGAATTCATGCGATCTGTAATCAGCCATTTTTCCAATTCCAATATTATTTTGGCTTCCGATGATGATCGTGAGGGAGAAGCGATCGCGTGGCACATTTGCAAGGTATTTGATTTGCCCGTTGAGACAACGAAACGTATTATTTTTCATGAAATTACAAAAAACGCCATCGTAGAAGCAGTTAAATCGCCAACCATTGTAAACATGAACTTAGTTCATGCGCAACATGCGCGCCAGGTTCTCGACATGATCGTTGGATATAAGATTTCGCCTTTTTTATGGAAGTATTTGTTTCAAGATAAAAACAACTCTCTTTCTGCAGGAAGATGCCAAACCCCTGCGCTTAGATTGATCTATGATAATGAAAAAGAAAAACGCGACAAGGAGATGAAATATAAAACGGTTGGACTTTTCTTTTCAAAAAACATTGCGTTCGATCTCAATCATGAATTCGAGAACACAGAAGAAGCAGAGACATTCATGAATAAATCTAAAAGTTTTTCTTATTCTCTCTCCACAGGTTCTCAAAAGGAAGTAAAAAGATCACCTCCTCGACCGTTCAACACATCGAAGCTTCTTCAAACCGCCAGTAACACTCTTCACATTTCACCCAAAGAAACGATGAGCCTATGTCAGCAGTTATATCAAGACGGTCATATCACATACATGAGAACAGAAAGCACAAAATACGCGCCTGTGTATTTGGAACAAGCAAAAAAACACATCATAAGTGAATACAAAAAAACAGAATACTTGGGAAACCTGGAAGCCATCGCCAATAAAGATGCGAATAATCCCCATGAGGCCATTCGCGTCACTCACTTGGAAACAAAATTCATCAAAAGCGAGAACAGCCGCCTGTCCACCATGTATAAATTGATCTGGAGGAATTCCGTAGAGAGTTGCATGTCTGATGCGGTGTATAAATGCACACCAATAAAAATAACCGCGCCTATGGATAAAACCTATGGTTACACAGTCGAAATCCCCGTCTTTTTGGGTTGGAAAAAAGTAAATGAAAAATCACAGGATAGCGGAGACGTAGGAACGGAGAACCAGAATGATCAGGGAGCTCTTTTGTTTTACTTCCAATCCTTAGAACAATCCAAAAAGCCCTTTGTGCATAATTCGATAACCAGTTCGTTCACTGTAAGAAACAAACACCAGCATTACACTGAAGCAAGCCTAATTACCAAGCTCGAAGACCTAGGTATTGGGCGACCATCCACGTTTGCGACAATCGTGGATACAATTCAAGACCGTGGATATGTAAAACGCATGGATCTAGAAGGCGAGAAAACCAAATCTAAGGACTTCAAGTTAACAGGAAATGTTCTCGAAATCGTAGAACGAGAGAAGGTTTTTGGTAATGAGAAGAACAAGCTTGTTCTTCAGAACACAGGTCTCATGACGATAGAATTTCTGACCCAACATTTTCAGGAATTGTTTGCTTATCATTACACAAAAGCCATGGAGGATAAACTCGACTTTGTTTCCGACGGACGAGAGGCCGATTGGGCAGCCATATGCAAACAATGTTATAACGAAATCAAGGAACTATCCAAGCCCATTGCCAAGCTAGAAAAACAAGTGTTCCCGCTGGACGGAGACAAAGAGTTCGTGTTCGAAAGATACGGGCCTGCAGTGAGACGTAAATTAGAAGACGGGACATTCGAATACAAACCCGTGAAAAAGGATCTGAAGATAGATTTAGAAAAACTACGGGCGGGCGGTTACACCGCGGATGAACTCTATGAAATAAAGAACAACAATCTAGGGAAACATGAAGGTTTCGATCTCTTCATTAAAAACGGCAAGTTCGGACCTTATGTGGAATGGGGCGAAAAACGCGAAAGTATTAAGAACCTTAAAAAGCCTCTCGACCAGATAACTCTAGAAGACGTCATTAGCTATCTAGGATCAGATGTAAAATCAAAGGGTATAAATGTTCTCCGCATACTGAACCCGGATCTTAGTATTCGCAAGGGAAGGTTCGGGCCTTACGCCTTTTATAAAACACCCGATATGGACAAGCCTGCATTCTATAGCATAAAAAAGTTTCCCGAAGGATTTTTAGCATGCGATGAAAAAACTCTCATTGATTGGATACATGACAATCATATCAATAAATAAAATATCAAAAATATATAGTATATGGAGGCGCCAAATTCAATAAAGTATTTAAACATTGTTGGTTTTTTAACATTATACATCATTGTTTTTGTGTATCTATTTCAAAAAAAATATGAGATTACTTCTTTTATATTATTGAGCGTTTTCCACGGAATGTTTACTTTGTTTGTTATACAAATGATGAGCACGTACAATTTTTCATTGATGAGTTATTTAACCAAATCGATATGGTTAGTGGTTTTCACAGGAATGGTTTTAGGTCTGGTATCATTAACTTTTTTTATTTCGACCTATAAATTTTTTGATGATAAATACACCAAGAAAAATATCCGCATGCCGTTCGATAACGATACGATAACCATGATAAAAAACTTTAAAATATTATTCATTACAAATGTTGGTCTAATTATGTTGCTATTGCTGTTTACTATTTATAAAAACGAATATCTTAACAAGGATCCGTACGAAATGATATTTAAACCGCTCTACATTACGGCGCTCATCGGATTAGTTGAGGCGTCAATTATTGGCATTTCATCTTACGGAATTAAAATGAGTAATGATTTTATGTTATTGAAACAATATTTGGCATAACTCGCGCGCTTTATTATAATCTTCTTTCAGTTCATAATAAGGCTTACAAACAATATGTTTTATGAATTATATGTTATTATGCAATACGTATAAAAATAAAATTAATGTTCTATTCATAGTAAAATGAAATTCTACGAAACTCATTATGAAGATTACATATATTCGGTCGAAAAATACAACATTCATCCTGAATTAAAGAGAACGATTGACCGATTTCCTCAAAAATTGTCCCAATTAAAGAACCTAATCGTCTATGGACCAAGCGGAACCGGAAAATATTCACAAGTTCTGGCGCTTCTGAAAAAATACAGCCCTAGCGAATTGAAATACGATAAAAAAATAACGGCGAACACAGAAAAGCAACAGTACATTTACAGAATTAGTGATATCCATTATGAAGTGGACATGTCGTTACTCGGGTGCAATTCTAAGTTGCTATGGCATGAAGTGTTTTTCCAGATCGTGGATATTATATCCGTAAAACAGGATAAAACTGGTATCATTCTTTGCAAAAACTTTCATTTGATACACACTGAACTTTTGGAGATATTTTATAGTTACATACAACAATACAACTATGCGGACTCCAATATTAAAATAAAATTTGTTATCATTACAGAGCATATTAGTTTCTTGCCCGAGCAAATCTTGAATTGTTCTCAAATCATTAACATAAAACGTCCATGTGCCGAGTTATATTCCAAAATGATTTTGTTTTCAAACACACAGGTTATTCAAAACTCACCGGAAAACGAATCTAAGGCAGAAACCTTTGTTAAGAAGATTGCCTTTCATAAATCCAATCAAGCCAATCCAGGAACATTTAACAAAACAGCGGCCATATTTAATGAAATTAGCGAAGACGGAATAGTAAACACAAAGGAAATAAGATCCTTTCCATTAATAAATGACGCGCAAGATCTTCCCAAAGACGTTTTCAATATGATTTGCGACAGCATTGTGGAGATTATTGTGAATAAGAATAGGATTGAATTTGCTAACTTCCGTGATGTTTTGTACGACATTTTAACGTATAACTTAGACGTAACAGATTGCATTTGGTATATTATAAAAGACTTGATAAAACACAATCACTTACAAAAAAACGTAGCTAGCGATGTTCTCAAAAGGACGTTTTTATTTTTAAAATACTACAACAATAATTATAGACCGATATACCATTTAGAGAGTATTATGTTTTATATCATAAATAAGGTACACAATCATAATGAATTATAAAAATGCATGCGAAATATTGGATTTAAAACAAGACGCATGCATGGAGATAGAAGCCATAAAACGTAAATATAAATTGAAGGCGCTTATGTATCATCCCGATAAAAACAAGTCGTCGGACGCGTCAAGTAAGTTTCAGGAAATTCATGACGCGTATGAGTTTCTATTAAAACATATGGATTTTATTGACAGCGACGACGAAAGCGTGTTCTCGGAAAGCGACGAAGACTATTTTGATTTCAATGAGAGTTCTCAAAATGTCGAAAACCTTACTGGATATCGTTGGGTACTATACTCTTTTCTCAAAAACATTACGAAAAATGAAAACAATGGATCCTTATTTTATATGATCATTCAAAAAATATCTACCATGTGCGAGAGTAAGGCTCTAGAAACTCTAGAAAAAATAGACAAGAAGCTGCTCATAAAAATCGCCGAAACGTTAAAAAGTTATAAAGACGCGTTTCATTTTTCCTTGGACTTTTTCGATAAGATCGAGAACATTGCCAAGAAGAAAATAGAAAACGACGAATGCATCATATTAAATCCCAAGTTGGATGACCTCTTCGACAACAACATTTATAAGCTCAAAGTCGACGATTTTTCATATTTGGTACCGCTCTGGCACCACGAACTCGTGTACGATCATTCAGGCAACGATATCTATGTAAAGTGTTATCCAGTTCTTCCGGACAATGTGTCGATCGACGAGAACAATAATCTCCACGTAAACTTGTCATTAAAAATTGCGGATTTATTAGAGAATGAAAACATCTACTTTTCATTAGGTAAAGCCAATTTTGCATTTGAAAGTTCAGAACTAAAAGTAGCGCGCAGTCAAAAGATCATTTTAGATAAAAAAGGAATATCGCGAATTAATACTATGGACGTGTATGACATATCCCGGAAGTCTGACATCATTTTGAATATTACCATAGAAACGAAATAAAAGCGTTAAAGTAAATAATATAACTTGTATCCTTATACAAATTATATGTGCGGAATAGTTGGATATTTAGGTAATGACGCATTTATGCAATACATATTTTCGGGATTGAAATTACTTCAGAACCGAGGCTACGACTCTGTTGGAATATCCTGCGTACAAAATGCGGAATTAAACACGGTAAAATTTGCATCCACGTTCACGTTCGATTCCCTAGATAAATTAGAACAAAACACAATGAACAAAGAATATAATTCGCATTGCGCTATTGGTCACACTAGATGGGCGACGCACGGCGGAAAAACTGACATAAACGCGCACCCTCATCACGACAACAAAGATCGTATCGCGATTGTTCATAACGGCATTATCGAGAACTTTGATGAGATAAAGGCGAGATTGATCGAGAAGGGATACTTTTTTCGTTCACAAACAGACACCGAAATTATTGCTGTATTAATAGGATCTTATTTGGATTACGGAGAGCCCATCGAAAAGGCCATAAAAAAGGCACTAGAAGAGCTATCAGGAACGTGGGCTTTGGTAATCATTCATAAGGATTTTCCAAACAAAATATGGATAACACGAAACGGTTCTCCGTTATTGTTAGGAATGGAAGACGAATATGTAATGATTGTATCAGAACAGATCGCATTCGCCAATTTTATAAAGAAATACATTGTTATTGATAACCACGATCTTATAGAAATTTCAAAGGAAGAGAGAACCATTAAATACAACAAGAATATACAGCGTTATCCAATCAAAGAAAAGATCAATATTCCCATTGAACTGAAACCCACAAACTATCGCCATTGGTTGATAAAAGAAATTATGGAGCAGCCAGAAAGTGTAACCCGAGCAATGAATAACGGTGGCCGTATTGATAATAACACCAATGTGAAATTAGGAGGTCTCGATACGTATAAATCGCGGTTGTTGGAAATAAACCACCTCATTATTTTGGGTTGCGGAACGTCGTATCATGCCGGACTTTGGTCCCTTGACATCTTCAAAACATTAGATATTTTCCATACGGTTGTCATTTACGACGGTGCCGAATTTCAAGTAAAAGACATACCAAAACTCGGCAACATTGGCGTGATATTGTTGTCTCAGTCGGGCGAAACAAAAGATCTACATAGATGCATTCAAATCGCAAAAGATTATGATTTGATCACAATAGGTATTGTAAATGTTATCGATTCGTTGATCGCGAGGGAATCGGATTGTGGAATATATTTGAACGCCGGGAGAGAAGTTGCTGTAGCGTCAACAAAATCATTTACCAACCAATGTGTCGTTCTCAGCATGGTGGCCATTTGGTTTTCACAATGCAAAGCAACTTGCATTGAGAAAAGGAAAAAGATAATAACCGATCTTCGCAATCTTCCGTTTCAAATACAAAATATATTAGATAACACCGACAAGGTAAAGGCTTTGGTGACAAATCTCAAGGACGCACGATCTCTTTTTGTTCTCGGAAAGGGGAAAGAAGAAGCCATTGCCAAAGAAGCTGCGTTGAAAATAAAGGAAGTAACATATATTCATGCTGAAGGCTACTCATCGTCGGCCTTAAAACACGGCGCATTCGCGTTAATTGAAAAACGCTTACCGGTAATTCTCTTCGACTTTGAAGAAGAAAATAGAGAGAAAAACAAAAACGCCTACCAAGAAATATCAGCTAGAGATGCCATGATCATTAAAATATCAGATCTGAGTGGTGACTTAGTAACCGAAAAAAACTCGACCTTCGGTGGATTGCTCGGAAACGTTTATATTCAATTATTGAGTTATTATGTAGCGATCGAGAATGGGTTCAATCCCGATTTCCCTAGAAACCTAGCTAAAGTGGTAACAGTGGAATAATCATAGTTCTTCCGGATCCCCCAAATAGTATTTTAGATACTCGCGATTGTTTTTTGCGTCTTCGTATCCCGATTGATACAACTCCATAAAATCAAAACGATGTTTCGAGAACAAAGTGGTATGTTCATGAATATTGGTAAATATCGACGGTTTCTTTTTGTTTTTCCAGATGCTTGGTGTAATGTGAATTGTCGGCTTATAAATATCCAAATAAGGGTATTTACTGAAACCACCATCAAACGTATACGTATTTTTATACTTATTCGTTAATCCTCCGGTTACAAAAGGTATATGAGAACTAGCAATGCAACAGTTTATCGCGTCTTCTAGATTATTGAAATCATAGAAAACAGTCGTGTTTGATTTAAATCCTGACAAACTCGTTGTTCCGATAAAAAGCTTTTGTAGATCGTAATCTTCGGTTTTAGTGTATAACAAAAGCCGTTCCTTTATCATGTTCTCGATATCGAATGCCGATTTTGTATTTTGCAAACTATAATCCAATACGTCTGTCTTGATTTTATTTACGTCTTCTTTATAACATAACATTAATGAATTCCATGCTCCGGCAGAGGCTCCAGAAAAAACATAGTTTTCTAAATTAAAATTATCCTTTATGTAATTACAAATGCCCAATACATAAATTCCTTTATATCCGCCCGGCGATATAGATATTATATTCTTATTTCGCATAAATTCGTTATCCTTCAAAAAAACATACTTGTTTCTACTGTCATAAATCATTCCTGTTCTGATGTTTTTAATAAACCTCAGTCCGTTTATTCCGCCGCCATTTCGAGAACAGAATTTCGCGATCATAAAACAGATTATGATATATAAGTATTTCATTTTATCTTATATTACAAAATGAAATAAAATTACGAAAAAAAACTTACGCTACGATTTTTATGCTAGTTTTCATGTTATTTTAATGTTCTTTTTATGTTTTGTTTTATACCTTCTTCTTCACAACCTTCTTCTTCGGTGCCTCAGCAACTGCCTCTGGCTCTGGCTCGGCGACCTCGGCAACTGGCGCGGGAGCTGCCTTCTTGACAACCTTCTTGACCGGAGCCGCAACGACTGGCGCGGCCTCCACCTCGTCGTCGCTGTCGTCAACATGCGTCGAAGGCGCAGGAGGAACCTCCTCCTCATCATCCTCCTCCGCTGCGTCAGATGACTTGGCATCCTGGTTGTTGATCGACTTGCAAACCTCGTCGGGAATGCGGCACTCTCCAAAGACGCTGATCACCTGGCTGGGCTTCACCACGCACTGGTTAACCTTCCAAGTAACACCCCAACCCTTTCCGCCGATCCAGATGCCGCCGCACTGAAGCAGACAAGCTACCTTACTCTTCTTGGGGACGAAATCCATGGGCGTCAACATCGAAGCCTCATTGGGGTTGAAAAGCATCTTGCGATTGGCATCGTAAATCTCAATGCCCCACTTGTCGCTGTAACAAGTAACCTTGGGAGAAATTGTGGGACCCTTGCTCGGATCAACCTTCTTGGTTACCTTATCCTTCGAATACTTGATGAAGGGGAAGAATGAATGCTTCACGACATCGCGAGGAAGCTCCTCGCCAAACCAAAGCTCGCTATTCTCAACGGCCTTGTCAATGACAAAACTCTCAAACGCGATAAGCTTCGAAAGGAATGTGTCTGTCGCCTTCGTCTTGTACTCCGCGCTTGGAAAGCTGAGTGACATCTTGAATGCGCCGTTGGATTCGCCGGTCTTCTCATCCGTCCAATCCGAAATTCCCCAGGTCGTCATCTCGGGACTAGAAACGTGAAGAGCACGCTTAACATCTGGCCTAGTCATCGAGATAGCCTTTCCTCCACGATCATTCACCTTGGGAATTCCGAAGGCAATGTTCATGGGGTCCCATTCATCAACAGTAACAACGATAGAAGCAGCTGAGTTCGACATGATATCTGAAATACAGTAACAGTTATACATAATATACAGTCAATTTTCTAAGTCAATTTTTTAAAGTATAAATGGAAAAACGAGAAAAAGTTAAACCATTTTTGCAGCAAGTTTGGAACAAGAAGTTCTCCCTCCAAGTTCAATATAGTTTTTGCGATAAATATATTAAACATATAGGTTTTAATGTACGTATAAAGTAATGGCGGCCTTTTCAAAACCAGTAAGAGAACCCAATAATATTACTAACAAATTCGTGAAAAGTTCTCCCATCATAAAAGAGAACTTTGACTATTCTTTGACGATTAGCGAATATTACGCGAAAAAAATAGACTTGAAAAAATACAAGCTTCCAGAGTTGAAAACAATAGTAAAACAGTACAATTTGCCGAGGACCGGAAACAAAGACGTACTAATTGATAGAATTAAACACCACTTTAATAAAACTAGATCCTCTATTATCATACAAAAGACATTTAGAGGATGGTTAGTGCGTTATTCGTTCAAATTAAGAGGCGATTGTCACAAGAATAGATCCATCTGCGTAAATAGTAGTGATTTTATAACACTCGAACCGTTAAATGAAATTCCGTTTCAGCTGTTTTATAGCTACAAAGATGAAAAAGACTTTGTTTATGGGTTCAATATTACGTCGCTTATTCAACTCATTAAAAATCAAGGCAAAATCGATAACCCATATAACCGAGAAAAGCTTTCAAAGAAAATAATAAACGACATTATTGCGTTGAACAATATTACTAGAATTATCTCATCAGAACATGCCGACGAATTATCTCGCGTGCGCTTAGTTTCTGATAAGAAACCGCAAAACATTTTGAATATTCAACGAAATCAACCCATTCCCATAACCGCCGCGCTGATAACAACGTTGAATATGGGTGTAAGCGTTGACTATTTCCATCCTCGATTATATAACAACGTCGTCATGAACGACGGCGTTCGCGAAAAATATAATAAAATAGTCGAAAGCAGAATGAAACCATTACGACAGCGAATACAAGATCTATTTATGGAGATTGATCATCTAGGAAATTATACTCAAAGTTCTTGGTTCTCTAATTTGGAACGCCGCGACTGCATGAGATTTTTTAGATGTTTGCACGACATCTGGACATATAGAGCAAATTTATCACAAGACGTAAAATTAAGGATCTGTCCGCTTTTTGACCCGTTTACCAACTTTTTAAACAATTCCCTTTATAGCGTAGACACTCCGACTGAAACAATACAATTAACCTGTGTTACTGTTATGGAAAACTTGATCTATTCGGGGGTTGACGACGATCATCGAAAAATCGCCGCGCTTCATCTTTTGTCAGCATTAACCGTGGTGTCATTTCAAGCAAGAAACGCCATGATGTGGTTATACGAATCGATCGCCTATTGATGTTTTGCGTTTTTTTTATTTGTTTTGAGAAACCTTAGGCACAATGAAGCGCCGAATTAAAACAAATAAATATATTTACGACAAAACACTTAAAAAGAACACGCTAGTAAATGTATATAACTAGAACATGGTTAGAACCTCGAAGACTTCCGCCGAAAAGCTCGCCGCTCCCGTCGCCGCCCCCGCCGCCGCCTCTGCTCCCGCAGCCAAGGCCCCTCGCACCAAGAAGGTGAAGGCCGCCGTTGAGGCCGCCCCTGCCGTTGAGGCCGCCCCTGCCGTTGAGGCCGCCAAGGAGGAGGTGCCTCCCCTTTCCACTAAGCTCGCCGAGTTCGGCGCCAAGCTCCAGCAGCTTGTTGGCCTTTTCTCCGCCGTCAAGAATGACTTCAAGACGCTCGAGAAGACGGTTGCCCGCGAGATGAAGAGCGCCCAGAAGGCCTCCACCAAGCGCCGCCGTGGCACCAGCAACCGCCAGCCCTCTGGCTTCGTGAAGCCCACCCGCATCAGCGACGAGCTTGCCGCCTTCCTCGGCAAGACCGTTGGCACCGAGATGGCCCGCACGGCCGTGAGCAAGGAGATCAACTCCTACATCCGCGCCAACAAGCTCCAGGACGCCACCAACGGCCGCAAGATCAACCCTGACGCCAAGCTTTCCAAGCTCCTCAAGCTTTCCAAGGACGATGAGCTCACCTACTTCAACCTCCAGCGCTTCATGAAGCACCACTTCATCAAGGCGGAGCCCGTTGCCACCGCTTAAATAGTTAATCGATCGACTAATCAAAAATAAAAAATAAAAAATAAATAACGAAACATAAACCAGAAATAATATGTTATTTACAATCACATATTATTCATCTTTTACGAGTAAAAAATTCAAAAGCTAATTTCAATGTGTAAAAACCACATAAAAACTTTATACAATTAATACAATAATGGAAGACGAGACCATTGCCCCTGAACCCGCGAAGCCAGAAACATTCGAAGAGAAGATTTTTAATTATGTAAAAACAAAAACGCCAAAGCTTTATATTTTAACGCCTTGTTATGGAAGCATGTGTTATGTAAATTACGTACAATGTTTAATGTTGACCAAAGATTTATTTAGAAACATTGGCATCCCTCTTTGCATCGAGTTCTGCAGAAACGATAGTTTAGTGTCTAGGGCGAGAAATAATTTAGTGGCAAAAGCCATGAACGATCCAGACACAACGCATATTCTCTTTATTGATGCAGACATAACGTGGGATCCGATTGATATTTTAAAATTATTGATGTCCGACAAGTCACTTATTGGTGGAGTGTACCCACTGAAACACTATTTTTGGGAGAAATTAACCAAGGAAAAAAACACGGTCGAAACTTGGATCGAAAGCAAAAACAATTCACAGTTTAAAACAATTATAAGCGACGAAGATATCATTCAAAACAACCTATTGAAATACAATATTAATTATTTGAACAACGTATTATCTATCGATTCCAATTTAGCAAAAGTTAGGCATTTGGCCACAGGGTTTATGATGTTTAAACGAAGCGTTATCGAGAACATGGCAAAAGCCTATCCTCATACAAAGTACGTCGACGATGTTGGGTTTTTATCCGGAACAGAAAATGATCATGCATACGCGCTTTTTGATTGTGGAGTTGAAGAAGGACATTATTTGTCAGAAGATTGGATGTTTTGCCATCGTTGGACTAAAATGGGCGGTAACATTTACGTAAATGTAGGAATTAATTTAACACACACCGGCCAGCAAGATTTTAAGGGGTGTTATATTGCATCCATTATTTAATTACAAATATATTTATAGTGTATATATAAATATGTTTAAATTTGCATCATTTCCTCCTACTTTAAAGGAAACACATAATCGCATTTTAACAGGAGTAAAGGCGATGCCTTTAAAAAACGAAGCCGCCGATGGAGACAGTAGTTTCGCCATGGGAAGAAAATATTACACAGACACGATTAACACAGAGACATCATTGACAAATAGGATCGTATTGAAAAAAAAATATTTAGGTGGTAACAATCGCGATGCGTCTTCAGTAATAGACAAAAAGAAGTATTCACAGATCGGAGCAGGGAGCGTTAATGTGGAAGGAATAAACATTTCATTCACGCCGATTAAAGATAGTAACCAAACTTATAGATCGCTAGCTAGACTTCGCGGTTCTGGACATGTTATGCCTCCTAAGCTATCAAAATCATATATTATAAAACGCGAAGAACACATTGCTATAATTAAATCAAAACCAAAGGTTGGTAATGCGATACTTATTATTGGTGACAACAACGCATCAAACCAAGTTCAATTGCTCGCGTCAGAGCTCACGTTTGTTGACGAAAATAATCTTTCTCCTTTGGGAAAACAGTTCGAAATGAAAGATCGTTTGTTCACAAAAACTCTTGTCACATACGACACTGATTTCAATCCTTATTTGTACGACGGTTCGGACTTGTTGACCACAAATTTCGCATGTGTTATACTTTTTACTGAAGATAACACGGTTGATAATTTCAAAACTGAGTATCATCCAAACTTTGGAAACAATCTTAAAAATTATATTGTTAACGGAGGCAACGTTATATTTGGTAACTATTTCCTTCAATCGCATTTAACTAACTTTGTTTATTCTAATATTCCATACATCCCCACAAAACGAGACGTTTACACCGAAACATTATTATCTACTGTTAAATACACGTACAACAACCGCATTACAACTGACGTAAACCCTAATATCGCATTAACTCCACAAAACATTGTATCGAATGTTGCTGTTAATACGCAGGCGTCGACAATTGCCACTACGTCTAATGGAATTCCATTTATTATCATCTACGCTAATCCAAATAACGGCAGCAGAACAGTAGGATTTAATGGATATTTGGGAACCATTTCTCCAGCGAAAGACGATAACGGTATTATTATTCATAATTACGCCATTTTGATTTATAATTGCGTTTACTGGTGCATGGGCATTATTTAAGATTTTTCGTTATTTGTAATGTTTACACGTTACAAATAAAATTATGTCGATAAGAACATTTGTATAGTTCTTCTTATTTGGCTATCCTTACTAGTTGGACAAACGGAATGAGGAACGCCTCCAATCTGTTCAACCAACCTATTTCTCAACGGTTCTATTGCTGATATTCTTCCGTCGGAATTTTTAAACATGAACAAGCCGCCTTGATTAATATCCCATTCCTCGTTTAAATATATAGTTAATCCTCCTTTATATTTTCCGTCATTGTGCCAAGGTATGTGACTAACGGGCGTCCAATAATAAAACATAATAGAGATCACATCATGTCCCAATTTTGCCTTAATTGTTTGTTTTATATCTTGATACAAGTGTTGATCATTTTTCAATACTGATATTAGAACGGGGTTACTGTCTTTTACGATATTTTCATCCCACGATCTGTTTGTCCGAACTGTTTTATTTGTATTTGAAAAATCCAAATTAATAGAATACTCATCGCAACGTTTGAATAACTCTTCCGGTAAAAAATTATCATAGCATGATATCTTTGCCATTTATTAGAGTTTTGTTATATTTTTTATACTCTTTTTTGCATTCATTTGTTTACTATACAAATATAAATCCATAAGGGGTCAATGCATCAATAAGACCTTTCATGTTTATGCTTTTCTTTACGTGTTCATAATCGGCCCACTCCTCCAAAAACTCGTAATTTTCGAGTACAAACATATCATTGATCCGTTTTAATCCGTTTAAATTATCAACGTATTTCGTATTCTTCGTTAGCCACTCATTGAATTCTAGTTTTTCATTCTTCGTGTCTTTTTTCATGCACTTATTATATTCATAATACCATCTTATGGTTTCGTATAAACTCGTGTTTGAATTTATATTGTAATCTGTGCCAGACAATACCATTATATCGCGAAATGTATTTTCGTCAAGTTCTAGATCTTTCAGTATTTCAGCCATATCATAATAGACCGCCGTGTGATTTAGCAAACTGATGTGTCGTATTACGCGGTTACATCCATATAAGAACATGTCCATGTCGTCACTTAAACAAGCCCACGCCTTATTATTCTTCACCAAATAACTACATAGAATGTCTGCTTCCCCTGGAGCGTCATAGTATGTTATTCCGTAACAGTCCATTAGATTTTTTACTTTGTTTATATCGTCGTCTTTGATCTTAATAAACTGCTTTTTCAAATTCTCTATTTCAAACAATAGCTCTTCTTTCTTTTCATCGGATGTTTCTACTTCGAGTACATTCATGCATTCCATATATTTTTTCTTTGCCTCGTTTTTTTCTTGCCTTCGTTGCGCCAACAATTCCTTCTTCTCGGGAGGAGGTTTTCCTTCAAAGACAAATATAGGGGTGATATTATAATTCTTAAGTATAGATATAAACAAATACATGTTTTCCATCAATGCATTTTCGCCCATAAACTTATACAAATATATGCTCGTGTCTATGGTTACTGTTTTGTTCGCTAGTTCTTTCAAATGTATTTTATGAATTGCCCGTTTACTACAGTTATCCATAAGAAACCTATTTAATTTTTTAATTCCCATTGTTAATGATTTGATTGCCTTAATTTTACTGTTCGATGCCGTGTCAATTTTCCAGGCGATTTTCTTATGATATTTAAATGAAAGAAGATACAAAAATATTGAAAAGCTTTTTAGATACGCATTTTATGAAAAAAATGGGATCCGAGCGATCAGTTGAGCTTTCACAAACAAGTCGCTCCCTTTTAGGATCTTTGTTTTTATTATTTAAAAAAGGCGACAACGTATTTCGCAATGCAAAAATAGAGAACAATAATGGAACACAGTTGACAAAGTCTGCTGATTTTGATCACATACCTATACCAATTAAACGAAACATAGAACGTATGGACAAAATAATAAGAATAGCACGATTTCAAATTCAAGATCGCTCGTTTAAAGTAACTATTGTTTATCCAAATGAGAACAAACTATCCATACACTCAAATCGCATTAGACGCATATTTATATGGCTATTTGTTGCCTGTCATTTTTCTCCCATAAAATGTTCTCAAACCATGGATGTCAATTTGTATTTTACGAATAACAATAAGACGCTACCTTCCATGAAAGGAACCATTATTGATCAAGAACACGCGAATACGGCATTTACAACATCATGTAAAACAAACACTGAAATCAATATATTTAGATATGAGGAATGGTTTAAAGTTCTCATTCATGAAACATTTCATTGCATGGGAATGGATTTTTCAAGCGAAGATCCTGCCCCTGCCAACAATAACATATTGAATATTTTTCCGGTGAAATCCGATGTAAGATTATTTGAGACTTATTGTGAAACCTGGGCAGAAATCTTAAATGTTATGTTCATTTCTTATCATTCAACCAGACAAATCGAGAACAATTCGGAACACATAAACAAAATGTTAGATAAAACTACGCGAATGTTAAGTTATGAAAAAATGTTCTCCGTATTCCAATGCGCAAAGGTTCTTCATCATCTAAACCTAACTTATTTGCAGATGCATGAAAAAACTCCAACCGCAGATAAAATAAGACAAACGCGTTATAAAGAAAAAACACAAATCCTATCCTATTATGTATTGAAAAGCATGCTCATGTTTGATCCCACCTTATTTATAGAGTGGTGTGTTACGCACAACAACCGTTCATTAACATTTCATTCCACGCCCAACAACATTCGTCATTACTGCGATCTCATTCGTCAACAATACCTGTCTCCGGAGTTTGTTCGCATGGTGGAACAATTCGAGCAATGGTTTGACAAAAATGGTCATCATAAAAACATGGAATTGAGAACATTACGCATGTCTCTTTTCGAACAGTAAAAAAAAACACACTCTTGTGTGAAAACAAACGGTGGTTTGTTTTTTTGCTATTTTTTGTGTTTTATTTTAGGCAAGTTCACTCACCTCCATTGGTCCATCGTCTTCGATGAGATGCGGCATGTCCGAATAGAGCTCCGTCTCGAGCTCGGTGACGCGCTGCGTGAGCTCGGCGTTCTTTGCCTCGAGCTCTGCGATGCGCTTCTCCATCACGCCATTGTCGTGAACGATCTGGGAGATATTCTTCGGCACTTCGACGATGGCGGGAATGGGCGTCTTGTTCTCCTTCAGCGTAATGAAACGATGCGAGTACTCACTGAAAATGCTGCGCATGTCGTCAAGAGCCAGACGGAATTCGCCGTTGATGTTTATGTTTTCACGCAACTGCGCGCTTTGCTGGTACCAATGGTTGAAGTGGACGAAGGCAGACAGAACACCAGCCTCGGTCTTTCTCTTGTAGAAATCCACGCGAGAAACCGAGCCGATCTGAAGACGCTGCTCAATGAACCACTTCATGGTCACCTCATTATCGATCCGAACTGCTTCGCCAACGCCAACGACGCAAAGATCCGGAGGAATAACTGGAATGTAGAGACTGGTCCAATCGTTCTCACCAAGAGAAAGAGGTTGAGTTCCAAAGAAAGTAGACGTCATGTTTAACAAATCAAAAGACTGTTTGGATGGTTGTTGCCATTTGTTATTTCTAAAAAAGCTTGTCAATTTTTTAGAAACGAAGTTCTCCTTAGTAAATTTTAAACTGCGTCTTTTTGTACGGCAAACTGAGCACGCAATTTCATAAGCTGTTCATCCATAATCGGTGGTTCGCTCCTTATAAAATGAACCAATTTTGCGTTCTTTGTTTCCATCAATATCTTTTTAAGATCCATGTTTTGAGAGAACTTTGCCTCGAGCGCAAATTCGCGTTCTTGAATGCTTCTTTGATTAGGTCCTACTTCAAAGAAATCGGCGTCCGCCTTCACCGTCTTAGGTCTAAGGGTTCTATCTTTCACTTTTCCGCTCTTTCCTGCTGCGGATCTAGCTAGGGAAATGTCCTTAGAAATATCTGTTTCGCTATCCAACGAGAACTGCATCATAAAATCAGGAAACCCCTTCTTATATTGAGACCCCAACCAATAATGTTCCACTGACGACCATCTATGGCCCTGAATTGTAAATGGAGCGATCCAACTATCATCCAGCTTTTTGCGCCAATCATTGCAAGCCTTATCTCTATTCAATGTATTAAATTCTGTTATGCGCGTATCGGCTATTTTCTCACCTGGTCCCTTACCTGCCCTTGGTAAAGCGCTCGATTTAGAGTAAAACATAAACACTGTTTCGGGATCATATAGATCGTGTTGTATTTCTTCATCTTCATCGGCGGATGGAGAACCTTCATCCGGAGACAACCCCAATCTACTTTTCAAATTACGAAAGTCCTGAATTAAATAATAAGGACCCGCATTACGCTCCATGCATTTATTAATCACGAGCGATTTTACGTCATGTGGTAACTCCAAAAACTTAAAAATGCGTTTGTTCTTATACGTAATAAGAGTATAATGATTTCCCAAATAATTTACAACTACGTAAAATGACGGCGTAAAATTGCCTTGTTTCTCTAGATCGTTATCGTTTAATTGACCGCATTGTAACACGGAATCCAAATCACCCGCGTCATACGCTTCGTTCGATAAAATAATAACCTTGATATTCAATATTTTTTCAATGGTAGAAACGGCCCATGTATCTGCCCAATAATTTGGCGTTTGAATATACTCTTTAAACTTTTCAAAGGTATCTAAACTGCCCATGTCTTTGAATTCTTCCATGAGTTCTTTGACGTCTTCCTTTTCTTCTTTTAATTTATTAAATCTCTCAATCATTGACTTCGCTTCCGCGGTTATCTTTTTTATTTCTTCTTTATCTTTGGTTCTCTCATTACGCTTCTTTAACTCCGTGCTAACCTTTTTGATCTCTTTCATTTCCTTTTCCTTCGACTGCAACTCGGCCAAGAAATTCAAGTATAGAGTTCGATATTGTAAATAGACATCGTCCGTTGCCTCTTTTGCCAATAACGCTCTTAGTTTTTCAACAGTAGTCTTTTGACCGATCTGATCGTACGCGTCGCGAATTGTGGCAAAGAAACAGTCTCCACCGCCTTCGTTATCAATAATATCGTAATTGTTGTTCTTCATAAAATTTTCAACCCAATTGTTTCGCTTGTTTTCCATAAATTGGCTTTTTATGGTATTTGACATTTCCTCATTCTCTTCCGGAAGCATAACGGGCGCCTTTTTTGTGGGATCTACAGTAAATATCCCGTCCTTTAAAATTTTATCCGTCTTTTCCTTTTCTTTCGACAATGATTGTTTGGGTAACTTCAGGCGGGTTACATCATCTTCGTCAATAACGTCTTCCTTTTCCTGTTCTTTTTCTTCCTTATCTTCCTCCGTTGTTGAGAGATCCGGTCGTTTTTCTATTTCAGATACGAGTTTTGACGCATCATCGGATTGTGACCTTTTGCTTATTTTTATTATATACTCATTATTCACAAAACTATAAAACAAAACGTTTCCCTTTTCCAACATGATGTCACCATCTTCATCTAAAATACTAATAAAATTATTGCTATCCACCTCGAACGCTCCTATTTTTGCGCGAGGAGAGTTATCCACGATCAGATAAATCGGAAAATAAATGACGTTATATTTTGAATATGTATACTTTTCCTTTCCAAGCGCGATTATGATATTGAAGTTATTATATTCATATTCATAAATTGACGCTTCTGTTCCGATATCTTCCTCATCAATGCTTCTGTCCTCTTTGTAATTGATATTCTCTGGATTTATCTTCGATTTTACCATATATAATATATAAAGTACATGCTATTTTTATTTACTTTGTCGCATTTGATATAATTTAAATATTATATCAAACTCTCTAAACAGATCTTTTTAGCACGTCAACTACGTCCATGTACTTAAACACTGCTCTACTCGATAGACTTTTTTTGTCTTTCGCCTTCATTTCGGATACTCTCTTTGTATTCTGAACGACAGTCTCCCAAATCGGGTTGTTTTTGCAATATTCATTTGAAATAGTAACAAATATGAAAATGTTCTCTGTTATTTCATCCACTTCATTTGTTCGGTTCTCTTCATTAATGTATTGAAACACAATTTCTTGCAATTCGAGTGTCAAGTTTCCGATGACACCTATGTCTAGAACCTCTTTTTTCATTAAATTCACTAAAAAAATAGAAAGCGCCTTTCTGCGATCATTAATCTTATTATACTCACAAAACTTATCATAATTACTATTCGGATCCACGTAATTTATTTCTCGTATGCTTTTCTTATAACTCTCTACGTAATCATTATGCGCGTCTTTAAATGCCGGGTATTGAGTAATAATTTCTTTATAAAGATCTGCGTAAATCTCCGAATTAAACTTGTTTCCACTCGCAATATCAAATATTGATGTAATTATTCGGTTCAAATTTGTATTATAGTTTTCATCGTTTTCTATGCTTTGAATGTATTCCAAAACAAATTGTCGCTGGGTATCATAATTTTTGTTTGATATCTTATTCAAACTGGTTCTCACGTCATTGATCGTCTTTTCGAGGCCTTCTTTTTTATCAATTACCGTGGCCTTGAAATTTCGCGCAGCAACCCAATCGTCATCAAGCTGTGGCTTCTTGGAAAAATTAGAACGGGGCCTTTTCATGTTGCTATTCGAACTCGCGAATGCCGGCTTTTTATACTTTCCGTCTTGCGCAGCCAAATTGGTTTGAAAAGTTGCCGCAGTTGGCAAGCATTCGCCGATTTCTGACGTCAACTTCGATATCGTGGCAAGAACGTTTTCGGGCAAAACATATTGTAAACCATCAAAGACAATTTTATCGTAATCTTCTATTTGATATGTTCTCGTCATTGTCTATATTTCTAATGCGAAAACGTTTATATCTTTTCATAAAATAATTATATTATTTATGAATACTATATAAATGTTGTATGCGTATTATATTTATAATGTCCGAGGTTACTGATAGCAAAGAATTAAATACGTGGAATGATTTTGATATAAATGAAAATTTACTAAGAGGTATTTATTGTTATGGGTTTGAAGCACCCAGTGAAATTCAAAAAAAGACATTCAATCACATTGTAGCAGGAAAAGATATTATTGCACAGTCTCAGTCTGGATCCGGAAAAACGGGAGCGTTCACAATTGGTGCTTTACAACTAGTGGACACTAAAAGTTCGAGCACGCAAGTAATTGTTATGGCGCCGACAAGAGAGCTCGCAAAACAAATCTCCACAGTTATGACTGGAATAGGCTCTATGATAGAAGGATTGCGAATTAAGTCCATATATGGAGGAACATCAATACAAAACGACGCCGCGGAAATAAAACAAAACACGCCTCATATTGTCGTGGGTTGCTCCGGGCGAATTTACGATATGATAAAGCGTAAATATTTGAATGTTTCAAAGGTTCGTCTTATTATATTGGACGAAGCGGATGAAATGTTATCCAAGGGGTTTAAGGAGCAGATCTATAATATTTTCCAGTTCTTTAATGAAAGCGCACAGGTGGCTCTTTTTAGCGCCACGCTATCGCCAGAGATCCTGCACATTACCGAAAAGTTCATGAGAGATCCCATAAAAATAACCGTAAAGGCAGAAGATTTAACATTGGAATGCATACAACAATATTTTCTGGCAATGTTCGACGACCACGCAAAGTACGATATGTTGAAAACCCTATTTTCTTTGATTAGTGTTTCACAGACCATTATTTATTGCAATAGCGTAAAACGTGTTATGGATCTTCATGAGGCTATGACCGGCGAAGGCTTTTCTGTTTGTGCCATTCATAGTTCTATGGATAAATCGGAACGCGAGGAAGCGTTCTATAATTTTCGTAACGGAAACTATCGTGTGTTGATATCATCCAATGTTACGGCAAGAGGCATTGATGTTCAACAGGTAAGCACGGTTATTAATTTTGATATACCAAGTTGCTGCAACACATATTTACATAGAATAGGACGAAGCGGACGATGGGGGCGCAAAGGATGCGCGATCAATTTCGTCACCAAACGCGACATATTTACCATGCGAAAGATAGAGAACCATTTCAAGATTGATATGAAAGAATTACCTACGGATTATAATTCAATAATGTGATCACAAATTTTAAAACATTAGATTTGATTGACTGCGTAATAGAGTTTAGCATTATTATATCCATTAATGTTTATAATAATGCTTTTATTGGCAAAATGCATATGCTTTGGAGCATGTTTGTGCGCAGCCACAGCTTCGGCCGCGAGTTTTTATATATATTTAAATTCATTTATTCATGACATGAATGATGTAGTAGTACAGATTGTTCCACATAAAAAGTTCGACGATGATGATGCAAACAACATAAGCATTTAGGTGCGATATACTCCCGTTATTTTTTTCGTTGAAACTAATATAATGCTCAACATAATTAATATTGTTAATCAATATTTGAACCCCACTATTATTGAAGGGCAGGGTCCAGATTTTCCCGAAAGTTTGAAGGACACAAATGAGCAGGAAGACAAAAAAGTAGGAGCGAGCGTTTTTAAATTACCAATTACTTATTTAGACAAGGAAGATCTGTTTGTTCTATCAAAAACAGTATCTGACGATTTGGAGTTGGTTTCTTCGCCGGCAACCCCCGTGTATAATTATTTATTTCAGCCTAAACATGACTTCGCCAAAAAGATGATACCCGAATGGAATAAGCAATACACAACCAACACCGAATTTTTAACGGATAGCAAAATCGTGGTATTGGGGATGAATGAATACAAGAAAAAGATGGAAATTTCTAGCGGACACACAGTGAATTGTGAAAAAATAAACGACATATGGACCGAGTTGAAAAATAACCCCGAGTTCTTGACAAAATACGGCTATATTGAGTGGGATATGCTTAAAAACTTAAATCAATCGGCCACGTTTTTAGAAGCGCTCTCAATCACTAATATCATTTCTCCTTTGATTAGTCTAATCATACCTTTTTTATTGTTATTGTTTCCCTTTATTATTTTGAAGATACAGAATGTTCCTATCACGTTTGAATTATACTATGATGTACTGAAATCGATCGCGCAACACCATTTTATTGGAAAGGCATTAACGAGCATGAATGAAATTACTCCTGATAAACTTGTTTATCTAATAATCACGTTCGGTTTATATGCTCTACAGATATACCAAAACGTGGTTCAATGTCAGCACTTTTATGCAAATGTGTATTTAATGAACGATTATTTATGCGAGATGCGTGACTATTCGGATTACTCCATAAAGAGCATGACAACGTTTTTGGAGATCAACAAGTCGGTTTCGTCGCATGAACCATTTTTCATTGAAACAAGATGGCATCTGAATGAGCTAATAAAATTAAACGAAGAATTAAGAGAAATCCAACCTTTTACTGTTTCTTTATCAAAAGCGAGCGAAATGGGATATTTATTAAAGTGCTTTTATGAATTACACTCAAACAAGGAATACGAAAACGCGTTACAATACTCTATGGGGTTTGAGGGTTACATAAATAATTTATTGGGTGTTCATAACAATATCGAAGAAGGATTTGTTACGTTCGCGACGTTTGATCGAAACATAAACTGCGAAATAGAGAAACAATGCTATCCTCCTTTGGTTCGCGAAAACCCAGTTAAAAATAGCTGTTCGTTTGAGAAGAATATGGTGATATCGTCCCCTAACGCAGGTGGAAAAACTACGATTATTAAGGCGACCATGATCAATATTATTTTCACACAACAAGTGGGGTGCGGATTTTATCAGTCTTGCGCATTGAACCCATACACTCATATTCATTCTTATTTGAATATACCGGATACGTCCGGGCGCGATAGTTTATTCCAGGCCGAGTCTCGAAGATGCAAAGAGATTATTGATATTATACACGAATATAGCGATCCGAAATATAGACACTTCGGAACGTTTGATGAGCTGTTTTCGGGCACCAATCCGATGGAGGCCACCAAGTCGGCTTACGCGTTCTTATTATATCTATCCAAATACGATAACGTGAATTTCATATTAACGACGCATTACCTAGCGATATGCAAGAAGCTCAAGAAATCGAGACGCGTTCAAAACTATAAGATGGAAGTGGAAACTCTACCCGACGGAGGCTTGAAATACACTTATAAAATGAAAAAGGGCATTTCAAAGATCCAAGGCGCGGTAAAAATATTACAACAAATGAGCTATCCTCCGGAGATCATCGAGTGTATTCAAAATTATAAATAGTTTGTAGCGAACGAAAGATATTTAACCCAAAAATTTATAATATAACGTTATATTATATATAAAATATGATACACAATCTTCTATCGTCTAGTGAAATTGCTGATATTTTAAACGATCCTACTGTTCAATCCTATAAAGAAAAGGTCCAGGCGCTACTTAAAGTGGATTTTTCTATTCAAGTGTCTGATGAAATCAAAAACAAATTGGAAACTGGCTTTGGTATTAATTTAACTGAGATTACATCTATTCCGATGAGGTGGATTAAAGGAGACACGCCACAGCACGCCGACAGAGGAGAGAACCATTTTAGTAATACTTATTTATTGTATTTAACCGATAGTGTTGGAAATTTAATCATAGATGGACAATCATATCCAATCACTGCAGGTGATGCTCATATTTTTAGCGAAGGAATTGAACATTCTACTATCAATACCGAAAGCACTGACCGTTTAATGATTGGACCTATGAGCGAAAATGGATTTCGCGTCGGCGCAGCTGTTGACCTTATTTACTTTAATAATCAGACAGACGCAGCTAGCGGATCTAATGCTATTGGTGGTTCTTCGGGTTATGCTGTATACGCAACAAACAATATTTCATCATGGAACATTTATAGTAATATTGGTGGCACAAACCCGTCTCCGTCCGGCGGCCCATATAACGAAGGCGACGTTTTAGTTGCGACGGGTTCTTATTATTTGTATCCTTACGTTGCGCCGCCTGCACGTCGTCACATCCAAATGGGTAGTTTATTTACGGATAATGCTCTAGTATATTATAAACCCAATAGCTTGTCTACGGGCGGCGGTGGTAATGGCGTTAGAAATTCGCGTCATAAACAACGCAAAACTTAAGGCGTAAAACAGAAAACATAAAAAATTGAAAATCTTTTTATGTTTTTATCGAAACTAACTATCAATCAATCAATACGCATTAAAGATGCAAGAGGTTTCTAGAGAGAACTTGGTTCCTGGCAAGGAGTATTATGTAGAAAATACTCTTTATCGACTAAAAAGGATTGCGAAATTTGATAAATTACTAATATACGATGGGGGTTCCATGCGGTGGGCATGTTTTAATAATGTAAGGGAAATAAAATACAAAAATTTCCCGACCGACGGTTATTCCAGTAGTATGGGTTATAATTGTAAATTCTATGAAATTGCTAGCCGTGAAGTTCAAAAAAACATGGAGAACCGAGCCTATAATATGGTTTTGTTAGACATTGTTAAGGATGAATATTTCACCCCCATTGAAGTTATATAATCATGCCTGAACCGCAAAACCGGATCGAAAGTGATTTATAAATAATTAACGAATTCTTCCAATTTATATGTATTCGCTGATATGCAAATAACGCCGAGAATAATAAAGAACACACCCAATGCTCCCATCAACGTAATCTTTTCTTGTAAAAACAAATACCCCAACAATAGCGTAAACACAGGACTAGAGAAAATAAGAGCAGAAACGATATAACTTTCATGATCTCGCAATACGTTATAGTACAACAAGTTCGCTAAGAAAGCATCTATGATCGAAGCAAAGGCGATTAAACCTAAATCGCGCATATCAATCTTTGGTATATCCTTTTTTAATGTATCCGTATGCCATGCAATAAAAAACACCATAACAAAAGCATAAATTACTCCTGACAATATGAATACAGTTATTGGGTTTACATTTTTAAGAACAAGTTTATGGATGACAGGCGCCAACCCCCATAAAAAGGAAATAAATAACGCGACGAATATGTAGAGTTCTTTCATTTACATATAATACTATTTTAATTTTGTAATCACAAAACTAAAATACTAATATTGGCCATTTATTTTATGTCCGTGTAATATATCTCCACTCATGAAACTCGGGAAAAATGCACTACTTATTCTATGTTTTAGCATTATAATTATAAGTTCGCTATTATTAACCGTAGTGTCTCGCACCGCTGAACCATTTGAAAACATTCCGGTCAATATAGGAAACTATATATCTCTTTACTTCTATAAACTCGGGCTCTGCATATTACAAAAGAAGGATTTCCATTACGACGATATAAACGAGGATTATATTAAACGCACAGATAAGAAAAACACGAGCTTTATAAAACACTTACCCCATATTATCCAATATGATCACGACGACGTATATAATTATTTTTTAAAGAATGGCGTGACTTACGATAATATGAAAGATCGCGTCTCTACGTCGGCGTGGTTCATAGCAGACGACACAATGATGCATTTCTGGATAGGATTAAAACAGGTTGTTCATGACATATTAGACAACGCATTTACAAAAAGCAATCTAGTTATTCGCGTGGATAGCCCCATCATTCATTTCCGTTGCGCTGATACCCCCTATGAACGTAACCCACAATATCATTTCCCAAAATATAGCTTCTATAAGAATGCATTAAAAACGATAGAAGATCGAAATGGCGAAACCTACAAGAAAGTGCTTGTCTATTCATGTAGTTCGCATATGTCGAACGAAAAAATGGTAAAGGGGTGCAGCGAGTATGCAGATAAATTATGCAACTATCTAGAAAGCGTGGGTTATAACGCAAAACCCGAGTGTAACTCCAACATAGAGGATTTCGCGAAAATGTTTTATGCGCCAGGTGTTATCTCGATCGGAAGTTCGTATTCATTTATTAGTGGGTTTTTCGGTAACGGTGTGTTTTTATCCACAGAACACATCGAAGAAAAAGAAGGCGTGCCTGGTTGCACCATGTGCAACGAATGGACGCTTAAAGGAAAAGTGAAACATAGCCAGGTTGATGACTACTATGACGTCAATGCAGTGGATAAGATGTTGCTTACTTAGAAAATAAGATAATCTTTTCGGCGGTTTCTTTATGTTTGGTCATATGAACATCTTTATTATGCATGGGCTGGGTTCCCGTCAATTTGAAATACTTTTTCGTGATCTTATTCATATCTTCCAACAAATCATACTGTTCTTTGGTGTTTTCGGATCCATATCCTGACAAAATATAGCACATTTTACCCTTTGAGGATAAAACGTGGTGACACATCTTGATTGTTTCTTCCCAATATCCAGCTAACCATTCCTCATAAGTTTTGTATTTATCTGTGCTTTGGTTATCGCTTTTATAAAGCTCCAATTTATAATACGGCGGACTGAAGAAAACAACATCGAAATGTCCCTTATATTTATTCATAAAACTAGGTGTCCTCGCCAATTTTTCAGAAGGCTGACAGTATATCGTCGTTGTTTTGTCCTTGTAATTTTCCTTTGCGTATTCCACGGTTTTTTTACACACATCAGGAATAACGTCCGTTCCTACGTATTCGACAACTTCTTCGCATTCTAAAAATCCGAGGCAATAGGATGACCATCCTAACGTAGGCGTGAAAATCTTCGTCCCTTTTAATACCGACTTGTTCAATGAGTAAACTAAATAGGGGTTCATAATAGATGCGCGGAAATAAAAAGAAGAATACACACTACCCAAACGGCCTTCTTCGATATAATGCAGCGCGCTTGGTGTCACTATTTTATAGTCAATAATATAATTGACGTATAGATCTTTTATAACATCAATATACGTCGGAACGCCTTCTATGCCCGACTTGGTATCTTTCAAAATACCTTTATAATGCAGGTTACGAACTACGTTTTTATAAGTAGATAATTCGTTATTATTGAGCTGTTTGTTTTTCATAGGTTTATCCATGATATGAAATCCCTCATCGGGAACCCGTAATGAAAGATTATAAAATCTCGTCAAATATTCATCTTTGTTTTTAATGTTCTCATAAAGTGTTTTAATTTTTTCGCGATCTATATTTCGACGTTTCATATATTCCTTCAACGGAACCAACCCGCCGCTCGCTCGCACTTTCGCGATCGATAAAAAATCGGTAAAAGATACGGGTTTATTATGAAACAATCTTAGGAATTCATCTAGCTGTAATAATTTCATACTCTTTATAATAACACGATATTATTTTCTAAATCGTCCTCTTAATTTCAACTCCAGTGCGCCTTCTTAATCTCATAACCAACACGTGATATCAAAATTGAGAGAATATCGGCGGGCAAAACTTTATATTCCGCATTGTGAATGTTATATCGTCCGTCGTCAATAATAACAACCATGCTTTCGATTTGCCCTTTATTATTCTTATAAACATCTCGAATAATGCATTTGTTTGCATTCTCGTCCATTTTACAGTAAATAGACCATCCTTGCAATAGGATATTATCATAATTTTTTGGGTTGTCAAACTCCACATAATGATAATCTTCAACGCCCCAGCTGGGTGCTCCTGTGTTTTTTAATTCTGTATCAATTCTCCATATCTTTCCCAAATATGGAGTTACGTCAAGGCTAAATTCCCTACGATACCTAACCACAACTCGATCTCCCTGCATAAATTTTTCCATGATTGTGTTTTGAAATTCATAAAGTTATCTAAAATCGGTCAATTTTTTTGAAAAGTTACCTCGTATGTCGTAATATATCTCATGAATAGAACCCGGCATTTTGACCCGGTTTATCATAACAAATAGGGGATTTCTGGTTTTTTTGGGCCCATTAATTTTTCCCGAAAAGAAATAGGCTCACTTTTGAAAAATGGACATTTATAAATGTCCAAAATGGGATTCCTGAGAATAGAATTTTGGTGAAAAAATCACTTGTGACTGAAATGCAGCGAAACGCGTTTTTTTCGAAACAGTTTGTGACGATAAAAAAAATCACAATTTTGGCCAAGGGGAGAAATGGATTCGTCTGGATACTAATATTTTTGTCCCCAAAAATCCCCAAAATAATAAGCACGCAATATTGTTATCATACATGGTAATGTGTCATTGTATCGAATAAACTATTTTGTTAGCATAATCTTCAATCCTAATGGGATCCTAATGGAAAAATCCCCAAATTCGTTCGTCCATTTAGGGATTTTTTCATTCGCCTATGTATACTAATGGAAAAATCCCCAGAAATCCCCAAAAAATATATTTGTGAAGCATGTGACTATAATACGAATAACAAAAAAGATTTTATTAAACATAACTCCACTCGAAAACATCTAATACTAACAAATCCTAACGAAAAAATCCCCGACGCCGAAATAAAAACCTACAACTGCAGTTGTGGTAACACTTATAAACATATGTCTAGTTTATGTAACCATAAAAAGAAATGCACTGGAAAGTGTACCCAAAACGAAACGAAGCCAATTAGCAATTCAAAAGCGGTGGACGAAACACAAGACGACAGCGCGATAACAAAAGCCGGCCTTTTATTGGAGATTGTCAAGCAGACGCAGGAGTTCAAGAACCTATTGATCGAACAAAACAATAAGATCAATGAGCTGGCCACGCAAAATATGATGATACAAAATAACATAACGAATAATAATACCACGAACAATACAAGTTTCAATCTCAATGTGTTTTTGAATGAGCAATGTAAAGACGCATGGAACCTCATGGATTTCGTGAACTCATTACAGTTGAAGCTCACAGATTTTGAGGCTACAGGTCGATTGGGTTATGTGGAGGGTATTTCGAAGATCATTGTGAATGGTCTGAAGAAAATGGATGTTCATAAACGGCCTATTCATTGCACGGATATCAAGCGCGAAACCATGTATGTAAAAGACCAGGACATCTGGGAAAAAGATAACGAAGAGAAGTCGAAATTATCGCAGGCCGTGAAAATCGTGGCCAATAAGAACCTACAACAGATGCATGAATGGCAAAAGAATTATCCGGAATGTTCGGTGAATAATAGCCAACAAAACGAGAACTTTATCAAAATCATGATCGCGGTTTTGGGTGGTCAAACACCGGAAGAAGACGAGAAGAACCGGGAAAAAATATTACGCAACATCGCGAAAGAAGTGGTGTTAGATAAAGTAAAACTATTACCGTAGATGAGAAGAAATACATTACAAATGATATGTAATGTATTTTTATTGAGTTTTAGTTGTAAAATGAGGGGTCACCTTAAGCCGAAGGAGAAACGGCCTGGGACGCACCCTCGCGCTTGGGAACGGGGCGGCGAGCGGGCTTTCTGCGCTGCACGCGCTCAAACCCGTCGGAAGTGTCGGCGGGACGGCGATCCTCATCGGCGGCCACCTTGTAGCGGCGGTAACGAGGAGCAGGACGGCTCTCACCTCCCTCAGCAGAAGCGGCGGCAACTGCCGAGCGGCGGATCTCGCACATCAACTTGCCATTCTTGAGACCAGACACATCGGTGGCCTGGAGCTCATGGGCGTCGTTATTCGACTTGTCAAGAACAAACTCGACATACTCGCCCTGGGTCAAGTACTTGTACTGAGAGTTCGCCACACGAATGGCGGAATAGTGAACGAAAATGTCCTTTCCATTATGCTCGCCGTCGTTGACAGTGATGAAGCCATAACCAGCCTTGTTGTTGAACCACTTCACCTGGCCCAGAATACGCGCGGGAACTGTTTCTTGTGTATCACTCATGGTATACTCTATGCAAATTATCTCGCTAATTTTTTATATTGTTTTCATTATTAATAATTATAGGTCACTGATAAATAGTTTACAGATCGCATCATAATTGGGTGTTTCGCAATCATTCAGTGAGTAACAATAAGTTAGATAATTCGTTAATACGGGTAATGTTTCGGAAAAAGTTTCTTGTAACTGCGGTAATGCTTTCATGCGTTTTCGCCGTATATTTTTATAGTGTCGAGTATCAATTTCGCGAAAGTTCTCGAAATTGTCCTCCGTTTTCAGATTATCCCATGGTAGTTCTTCGCATATCAATAAAATGTAAATATATCCCAATGAAATTAAGTCGTCACGGCGCGTTGGTGTCTTTCCGTCATGGACATAATAACTTACATATTTTGGCGTGCCCACGATTTCAGTATTTTCCTCCGCGGTTTCCAAATGTTCTCCGTTTTCCTTCACATAAAAGGTAGCTAATCCAAAATCGATCAAATGAATGGAACCGTCTTTGATCATTATATTTTGTGGTTTTAGGTCGCGATGTATAACCAGTTTTTTATGTAGAAATTCCAGCGCCATTATGCATTGGATCATAATTTTATGAACATGAGTTTTTGTCAAGACGCCACGTTTAAAATGATCAAAAAGAGAACATTCATAAAAAGTCATAACCAGCGTCACAAATTCGTCATGTTTTCCGTACCAAAACACAGCAGGCACACTTCTACAACCTTCGGAATACAAATAATTTAATATCATGGCCTCGTGTTTTAATGATTTCGCGGGAGTGTTCATGTTCTCCATTTTGATAGCGACTGACTGTTTCGTTTTCAATGAAATCCCTTGAAATACGTTTCCAAACGCGCCAGATCCAATGGCTTTTATAAGTTGATATTTTTTTTGAATAACAATTTGGTGATCGTTCATTATAATATAGTTCTAGTATATAATGAACCTTGTAACAAGTATATTTAAACAACTAGACAACACTTTAGATAATTATGTGTCTCCAATATTTATTTTTTTAGTATTGGTATTACACGGACTTTATGCCTTGACATTTTTCAATATAATCGAGAACAAAAAGGCATTTATTGACAAAGTGAATGTAGCAATTCAAATATTTATATGCGCGGTATTGATAATCAGATTTAATCCTATTCGCAACTCAGATTTTAAGGAATATGATCGCAAAATCATATTTGCCAGTGCCATGTTTTTATTGGCCAACTTGGGAATATCACAAAACATTGAGACATATTTCGAGAACATTGCCACGAACATGGCAAAACAAATAAAATTATAAAAGGAACACAAACAATACTTACATTTATTCTATTATGGACGAAAAAATAAATGTACGAGACATATTTGAAACGGCAAAACGAGACCCTGAATTGTTCTCGACATTGGATATTGAGAACATTTTATCGTCAATCGAAAATGAGAAAAACGACTATTTGGAAAACAAGACCATGGATGATATCACAAACGACATATATGAAAAAATAAACGAGTTGCCCGCTCCTCGCGAAAATAAAGAATTATTATGCGAAAAGTTGATCGGATATCGATACGTGGATGAGATCCATGAATTGTTTAAAGGTAGACATGTGAGATGGATACGATTGAACAAGCCGGATCCTCAACTGACAAACGGCGGAATTCTGGTAAACGTAAAATTTACCAATGACGGCATGCAATTAATGTGTAAAAATAACATGAACCGGTTTATACAATATAAATTCGACGAATGTTTAACATTTCAAAAGTTATCTACGGAGGAGCAGCTTCTGTTAATGGCTTATGATAATTTGACGAAGTAAATAATTTATTAACTCAATAATAAATTATTACGATTATGCCTTAATGGCCAATCCCAGAACTGAAGTGAGCGCTTTGGTTTCCGCCGCGAGTTTTCAAAAGATTGATTTCGCCTTCGCTCATGCATAAATATCCCTTAGAGTTCGAATAAGGGTTGGGTGGGCAGTCATTAGAGCCCTTGTTTTGGGAATAGATATCAATGGGTTTTTCCTCTACGAAAGGCGCGCTTTGTAATCCCTGGAAACCTTCAACCTTAGCTGTGGTATTAATAGAGGAGCTAGGCGCAGACGTGGTGACATTTCCACTAGACGCAAAGTCCGAGTATCCTATAGGCGCTCCACCTGTGGAAGAGCTATCGCCTGACACAGATGAATAATTTAAACCAGCGAAACCTTCGCGTGAAAAATGGTACGCATGCATGGGGTTTGAATTGTAAGGCACATAATCAACTACTGATGATGAAATAGAAGTGATAACAATAACGACTAAAACAACCGCCGCAATAATAAAGTCCAATCTGAATTTCATAGAATATACATAATTAGTAGATAATAGTTTACGATGTAATAAATGTCGATAAGAGTTCCTAAATATGCAAACTATTCACGTTCTCCATTACTCGATCCAAAAAGCCTTCCTTGGCTTCGTTTTCTACTTTAATCGCGTCGCCTTCCATGTTCAGTCCTAACCACATTTTTCCTAAAAACTGCTTGACGTTATCGATAATATTCGCATTTCCTTCCGCCGCTGCCTTGATTTGTTCTAAATAAGCACCATTGAAAGCGAACTTATAAAGCAAAAATCCGATACCGAGAACAAATAATAACACGAAGTACAAATTTTTGGAAACATAGTCGCCGAGCGAGGACGTTGATTGAACATCGGGTTCAAACTTCTCTAAATTCTGCATTGTAATAATTAAATCGTTTATATTTTTTATTCATAACGAACATAAAAGAAATTTATTAAATATAACATTAGATGAGTATATCTGAAAGCCTGAACCTAAAAAATCTCTTGGACGATTCTCAATATGAGAACAATACGGAAAACATCCGTAAATTGAAGCACAGCGTTTTGATCCGTAATGACATAAGAACCATTGAAAATCTAAAGGTATCCAGCGACCTCATGCGAAACAGCCGTTTCGAAGAGTTTTTGGATCTATGTAAATCTTCGGCCTCGTTTTTGTATAACAATTACACTGACATCTTTAATAAGGTTCTTAAGGACGAGATCGATTTGGGAATAATGACCCAGTTACTCACGGTCTTAAAGTTGATCGAAGATGGTAAAGTCGACCAATACAATGGTTCGGTGATGGTGGGTAAAGTATTAAAAGAGCTATATATTGATAGCGCAATGAAGCGCGGTGAAAACTTGGACAAACAGTACGAGAAAGATCGCGTTGTCCCCGTCGAGGGCAAAGCAATATCTTGGAAACAATATAAACAAATGTCGTAAATATAGGTATAAGATGAACTTTTTGGACGTGATTAATAACGCCTCTGCGCAATCGAGTGGACCGTTTGTAGTTTTGAAGCTTGCTGTAAATAGAAATAACCCAATTTTGTACGAACTATATAAGAAGTATGTGGATGATCATAACAAGTCGATGTTGAACGATCCATTTCCAAATGCGGGGTTTGATCTGTTTGTTCCAGAAGAAGTGACATTTGATAAAGAAATTGCGGCCAAGTTCGTGGATTTGCAAGTAAAGTGTGAGATGATCTCTTATAATAACGACCCTACTGGGTTTTTGGTACACCCCAGGTCAAGCATTTCAAAGACCCCTCTTATGTTGGCAAATCACACTGGTATTATTGATAGCGGATATCGAGGAAGTTTGATCGGAGCATTTCGTTGGTTGAAGTCGTCGAGTTCTCATGATAGTCAATATATTGTGGAAAGACACACGCGTTTGTTGCAGATTTGTCACCCATCATTATGTCGTATTTTTGTGAACCTAGTGGATGAGAATGAATTGTCAACCACAGTACGCGGCGCGGGTGGGTTCGGATCAACAGGAATATAAATGTGGCAAATCTTATAATATGACGTTATATATATTGAATAATGTCATATGGAACAATCGACGAGAATAAATATTTGCATGTCTACAAAGGAAAGTGTTTCAATAAAGCTTATGTCAAAAAATACCAAAAAATAATAGTATTTGATTTAGACGAAACAGTTGGATCGTTCTCGGACTTATACATATTATGGAGCGGTTTGAAAAATATTCTCGATTTTTCTATGGAAAACGAACAGGAGCGTTTTAATGAAATCCTAGATTTATACCCGGAATTTCTACGTTATGGTATTCTCAATATTTTGGATTATTTGTATTTGAAAAAGAAAGAGGGCGATTGTGATAAAATTTATATCTATACGAATAATATTTGTAACCCGCCGTGGGTATCTCTTATTACGTCTTATTTTAAATACAAATTGAAACTCACAGAGGACCTATTTGATAAAACCATTTCCGCATTCAAGATCAATAATAAAATCATAGAGATTTCGAGAACAACGAAAGATAAAACATGGAGCGACTTGATAAAATGCACGATGTTGCCAAAAGCCACGGAAATATGTTTTTTGGACAATACGTACTATAAAGAGATGGTAAACGAAAAGGTATACTATATAAAACCTCTAGGATACCATCACAAATTGGCAACAAAGACGATTATTGATCGTTTTTTATCGTCCATCGCTCTTGAAAAACTTGCTACAAACACGAACCATAATATGAAGGATTATTTGGAAGATTGGTTTGAATTACATGGCAAAACGGGAGAACAAACAGTTCGAAAAAATTATGAGATCGATGTGTTTGTGGCGCAAAAGATGATGTATCATATCAAAGAGTTTTTTCATTTGACCAACCGCGCGAATAAAACGAAAAAAAATAGACTGAAGTTGGGTAGAACGACGCGTAAATATAGATGATTTATATGTATCGCAAAATACACATAAATTTGCGCCGAGAGGGAATCGAACCCCCAGACTAACCTTGGAAGGGTTAAATGTTACCATTACATCATCGGCGCTATAGGTTCCGAGTTACCTGGATCGAACAGGTGACATTTTGATACCAGCAACACTACTACAGTCAAAAGCTCTACCACTGAGCTAAACTCGGGAACAATATATAGTCACCCAGTTTTTTATATGCTTTTTACTCTTTATATTTTAACGTAAAGGGCGTTCCTCAAATAATAACGCATTAATGTGAAACTTTTTTTCCTCGCTGACGCAACGTTGGCAGAATTTTTTATGCACGCCCGTTATTTCCGCTATTATGTGAATTAAAAATCCGACCATAAAAATCATAAGAAGGCGATCTTTGGTAACTAGTGATAAAAGATAACCCAATACCACAAACGAGGCGCCTTCGATCATGCTTTCTTCGGCAATCATTTTCATGTTGGTTGCAACGCGGTTCTTATATTTATTACTCAAATGACTACATGCGTTGCCATATTCACAATATACCTTATGGATCGAGAGTTCAAATCCTAAAAAATGCTTAACAAATCCCACCGCAAATAAGAGCGGAATAAGTTCAAATATGAATTGTGATAGTATTTTATAAACAATGGCACTATAAATACCGACAATGCCGGCTTCAAAAATATAATGCATAGTGTATTATATTTTTACGAAGAAAAAATACCAGCGGCGCCAAATTTCAAACGGGGTTTTCGGTTTCGGCCAGAGGTTCTCGCCTACTACATCTAATTCTCAACGCGGTTATTCCACAATAAATACATGCCAAAGCTAAGGATATCCCGATAGCGACAACGACGCCAAATAATACTAGACCACCAAGATCGTCGCTTGCCATGTTTTTGATAAATGTTTCGGTCAATTAACATCTAAACCGCCTTTTCAATTTTTCCGCGTTTCGTCGCAAGTTAGAAATAACTTCTAATCTTCTCTAAAAGCATAAACACGGGGGTCCTGTTTTCTCCCTTTACCATAGATTGCTCGATCTTAGAATATATCTCATAAAAATTCGTCCCTCGGCTATAAAGATACAAATTATACACACCAAACACCATCAAAAGCACAAACAAATCATGTATAGGGTTTACTGGATAATGTTTATGTGTCATGATTGCGATAGGAATGAGTTTCATTCCAACAAGCATAATAATATATTGCACGATGGTAATTGTCTTTACGCCTTGATAAATAATACCACCAAACTGTAATAAATTGAACGCCGTGGCTAAATAAAACGCAAATAAAGGAGACATTTCTCGTTTTGCAAATCGGGACACGGGATGATTGAAGTTGGAACCAAAGAAATACAATACAAACCATATGTCAATCCAAAACGAAAAAATGAGATCCCACGTAATATGTTCCATTTTACAATTGTACTATACTATTTACAAATATAATGTTACGGAACAGTCGTATAACACTTTTCGCAATAGGAAATCAACGTGCTTCTTTCATGAGAAACATCAATATAATCATGAACAATACAGTGAACACAATGCATAAGCAAATAGTTTTCTATGTTTTTAATAATCGCGCGAATGTCCTTATTTGTATCAATCTTGGATCTTGCTTCCAGCTCCAATTTTATTCTATACATCATATCAATCGTTTCTTCATTGATGTTAATGACTGTTTCGTCTTGAACATCAATATCAATGCTCTCGCTCATTATATATAAAACAAAAAAATGTTTATGTTGTTTTATTATATTCTAATCATGTAAATGAGGGGCGAGCGCGCCTAGCAGTACATTGCCAACATGCTCTGGTTCTGGTTCTCCTCATTCTTAATAAAGACATCCACATGCTTCTTTGTTACAGTAAACGGGAATTCCACCTTGATATCTATATCCTTGGCGAAGATATTCGCCTCCGCCTTCACCAATCGGAACAGATTGAGCTTCGTGTAAATAATCTCCAAACAACGCTTCAAGTTACGAACGCCGGCCTCATTCTTGGTCAACGATTCGCTCGATGCAATATAACTAATAATATCGTCAGGAACGATAACATCCTCCTCCTTGAAATTCACCTGCTCGCGGATCTTGGGTAGAATGTAATTACGAGCGATGGTGATCTTCTCCTTAGCATCATAACCCTTGGTCTGAATACGATACATACGATCACGCAGAATGGGGTTCACCTTGTGCTCATCATTGTAGCTGAAAATGAACAAGCACTTGCTGAGGTCGAAATCGATATCCGAAAAGTACTTGTCGTGGAACTGGCTGTTTTGAGACGTATCCGTGAGATGGGTCAAGATACCAACAATCTCCTCGCCGCGTGGGGTGTCACTAATCTTATCCAACTCATCAAAATAAATCACCGGGTTCATGCACTTGCTCTCAATAATGATCTGTACAATACGACCCCAAGTGCTTCCCTCGTAAGTATACGAGTGACCCTCGAGAAAACTGCTGTCGCCGGCGCCACCAAGAGCGATGAACGCGAACTCGCGACCCAGGATCTTACTAATACCCTCCTTCACCAGAGTAGTCTTACCAGTTCCCATGGGGCCCTTGATAGCAATTGCCGTGCCCATTGCACTGGGGTTGGAAATCCACTGACCAACCATCTGCATGATCTGCAACTTAGCATCATTGAGCCCATACACACAATTATCGAGTGTCTTCATAGCGTTTGACATGAAATCGTGGCACTTTTCTAGACCATCATCCATGGTAACAGTCAGGCTCTTGTAATTGCAGAAAGGAATACGCATGAAGGTATCCACCCAGTTCTTGATCTTATAGTATTCATTATCACCGGGCTCCATGTGCTTGAGAGCGTTCAGCTTTTGTAGAGCAATGGCCTTGAACTTGGGAGGGATCCTGGCTTCAAGAAGCGCCAAACGATAAGGCCTGTCGATGTTCATGAACGAGTTCACTTCCTTGAGATCCTTCATAATTCGGAGTTGCTCCTTATTCGAAAGGTTCTTCTTGAAGTAGTCAATCTCGTTCGTTCCTTGCTTATCGTCGTGGATGAGCTTATGGTAAGTCTTCGCATTACGGATGCGTGCCTTTTTAACCAGCTTCTTCATCGAACGATTGCACTCCTCGACAGCGTGCATCAAGATCTTGCTCTTGGGCTTCTTGTTGAGCTGGGTGGTCAACGTCTTCTTCGTCTCAAGGAGATCCAAATACTCTTGCTCGACATCGGTGACATCAGCGTTTTCATCCTTGGTATTCTTCTTATCCTTCTTCGACTTCTTCTTATCCTTCTTGGCCGACTTTGCCGCGATTGCGGAAGGAAGTTCGACCTGTTCATACTTTTCCTTCATAAACGCCTTCTCGTCATCACTGTCGCAATCTGCATCATCATCCTCGTCGTTATACTCGTCGGGATCCTGATAAAATCCGTCGTTTCCGTAAAAGATGATGTCTACCTTATCCCGCCCATCCTCCTCTTCGTCCTCGTCTTCCTCATCCTCGTCCTCCTCTTCATCATCATCTTCGTCCTCGTCTTCCTCATCGCTGTCCTGCACAACACGACGCTTGGGCTTCTTGGTGGGCTTCTTGGACTTCTTTACCGAAGCCTTCTTGGCCGATTTCTTGGACTTCTTCTTTTCCTGCAACTCATCCTCTACGCCCTCCATAACAGAATTCTCTACCTTCTTCTGCATGTACTTGGAGGGGAACATCTTCGACAAGAATTTCTGGAGCTCAAAACGGTTAACTACTTCCTCCTCCTCGTCATCTTCGTCGTCCTCTTCCTCCTCTTCTTCGTCTTCCGTATCCTCTATGTCCTCATCTTCATCTTCGTCGCCATCCTCGTCCAGATCGTCGATGAAATTCTTCTTTACCTTTTTGTTGGACTTTTTGTTGGTCTTTCCGCGCTTTTTCTTCGGAAGAGGCTCTTCCTCGGAAATCTCGCTCGTCGTCTCGTAATCATCATCATCCTCGTCCTCATCCTCCTCAATCACAAAATCGTCATCACTGTCCGAATCTCCACCATTCTTCTTGAGCTTATTCTTTTTGTTATTACGGGTATTGTACTTGGAAGAGTTTTTAGAGAACAACTTCGTCGTGATCGGCATTTTAGAACTTATAGAAACCTGTGTTTAATTTGTTTCCAAATAAACTACTTTTCATGATTCAATTTTTTGGGTCCTATTAGAAAATTGAATTGAAAAAGAATATAAATAATCCCAACATAATATATATTAGTTAGTGATGTCGCTGCAACATAACAAACCAAATGACACCAAAACTCCTTCCAAAATCATTGGTGTGCAATTTAGTATATTGTCTCCTGAGGAAATTCGAAAGAACTCAGTGGTCGAGGTTACTTCGAGAGACACATATATAAATAATAAGCCGGTTGTTGGGGGTCTTTTCGATCCGCGCATGGGCGTTTTGGAGCCGGGAATTATCTGTCCCACCGATGGATATACGTATATTGATACACCTGGATATTTTGGTCATATTGAATTGGCGAGGCCTGTGTTCTTCATTCAGCATATCAAAGAAATCATGAAGATTTCAAAGTGTGTTTGTTTTAAGTGCAGTAAGTTACTCATCAATAAAAATCATCATAAGCACATTTTGAACATGAGTTCGGACAACCGTTGGGATTATGTATTTGGATTGGCGGGCAAGATCAAGCGTTGCGGCGAGAAGACCGAGGACGGTTGTGGTTGCAAACAGCCGGATAAGGTGAAACTGGAAGGGATGGCCACGCTTTATGCGATCTGGGAAAACATCGAGACTGAGGGTTCGTCCGAGACGAAGAAAATCAACATGAGATTGACACCAGAGATCATTCTGAAGATTTTCAAGCGCATTTCGGATGAGGATATATCGTTCATGGGATTTAGCCCGGTTTGGTCTCGCCCCGAGTGGATGGTGTGTCAAGTTCTCCCTGTGCCCCCGCCTTCTGTTCGTCCTTCCGTGAAGCACGACGCGCAGCAAAGGAGCGAGGACGATCTCACACACATTTACAGCAACATTATCAAAACAAACAAGGATTTGGCGGAGAAACTCACCGCGAATGTTTCTCCGAATGTCATCGAGGGAATGACAACGGTTCTTCAGTATTTCATTGCAATGATTGTAAATAATAAGGTAAAGGGGGCGGTTCCGATGGCACAACGTTCTGGTCGCCCGCTCCAGTGTATCATGGGCCGTTTGAATAGCAAGAATGGGCGTATTCGAGGTAACCTTATGGGCAAGCGCGTGGATCAAAGCGCCCGTTCGGTCATTACTGGCGATCCTAATTTGTCCATTCGCCAGCTCGGCGTTCCGCGCAAAATCGCGATGAATATCACGAAGCCCGTTACTGTGAATGATCGCAACCGCGATTTCCTGATGAAGCTCATTCAAAATGGACCGGAAGTTTGGCCCGGCGCTAAGATCTTGGAACGCAGAAACGGCGAAAACATTTCCCTCCGATGCGTGGATCGCGCCTCTGTGCGCTTGGAGAATGGCGACGTGGTTCATCGCCATATGATGGACGGAGATGCGGTGCTTTTCAACAGACAGCCTAGTTTGCATAGAATGTCAATGATGTGTCATATTGTAAAAATTATGAGCAAGGGCGATACTTTCCGCATGAATGTTGGTGACACCAAGCCGTATAATGCTGATTTTGATGGTGATGAAATGAACATGCACATGCCGCAAAATGTTTTGGCAGAGACGGAGTTGAGACATCTCGCAGCCATTCCTTACCAAATGGTTAGCCCTGCTGGTAATGCGCCGATCATCGGTATTTATCAGGATTCGCTTTTGGGATCTTATCGTTTCACTCGCCCGAACATCTCGTTTACGCCCCGCGACGCCATGAACTTACTCATGATGTTCCCTCGTGTGAACACGGATGAGTTGCGCGAGAAGGGAAACAAGATTACGAGTTTTGATGTCCTTTCGCAGATTTTGGCCCCGCTCACCATGAAGTATAAGACTAAGTTGTTTGACGACGACGAGGATTACGGCACATCCAATAATGTGTTGGAGATCCAGAATGGCAAATATGTCCGCGGCCAACTTGAGAAGTCGGTGTTGGGATCCACCACAAAGGGTATCATTCATCGCATCTTCAATGATTGTGGATGCATGGCCGCGTCCAACTTCATCGATGATCTTCAAAACGTTGTCACGGAGTACATGAAGTCGAGCTCATTCAGTGTCGGAATTAGTGATCTCATTGCAAATAACCAAACGCAAGAAAGTATCATCAATATTATCACGGAACAGAAACAGAAAGTGCAGTCACTCATCGAGAAGGTGCACTTGGGTATTTTCGAGAATAACACGGCCGCGTCCAATATGGCCGAGTTTGAGCTCAATGTCAACAACATTTTGAACGATGCCACCAACCAGGCAGGTAAGATCGGTCGTAAATCCTTGAGCAAAACCAATCGTTTCGTCATGATTGTGGACTCGGGTTCTAAGGGTACACCGATCAACATTTCCCAGATGATTTCTTGTTTAGGTCAAACGAACGTTGATGGCAAGCGTATTCCTTATGGTTTCGATAGCCGCACACTTCCCCATTTCAGCAAATTCGACGATAGCCCGAGCGCCCGCGGTTTCATCGAGAATTCCTATATTTCCGGTTTGACCGCTCCTGAGCTATTCTTCCATGCTATGGGTGGTCGTATCGGTCTTATTGATACTGCGGTGAAGACGTCGCAGACTGGTTATATTCAGCGTCGATTGATCAAGGGTTTGGAGGACCTCAAGGTCGAGTACGATATGACTGTCCGCAATAACAAGGGCAAGATCGTGCAATTCAAGTATGGCGATGACGGATTTGATAGCACGCGCGCGGAAAATCAGATCGTTCCTCTCGCCGGAATGAGCATTGAAGATATTTACATTCATTACGATATTGTGGGTGTCAATGATCAACACAACGATTTGCTCGATTTGTATACTAAGGAAACGGTAACACGTTTGAAGAGACAGCGCCCGGAGACCAAGGAAAAGTGCAAGAAGTACATCGACATGATGATCAAGTCGCGCGACGAAATCGTGGATGCCGTTTTCAAATACAAAAACGAGAATACCGTGAAATTGCCCGTGGCTTTCCAAAATATCATTGCAAACATTCAGGGGCAGCTCAACTTGAACGCGAATTCGATCGTGGATATTACGCCTTTCGAAGCATTCGAGCTGATTGAGGAGTACTATGGCAAGTTACGCCAGTTGCATTTTGCTCCTCCTACGCCCCTTTTCGAGGTGCTCTATCATTATTACTTGACGCCGAAGGACCTTTTGGTATACAAGCGCTTCCACCGAAAGGCGCTTACTCTTCTTTTGGAGACCATTCATCTCCGATATAAACAGTCGGTGGTTCATCCGGGAGAGATGGTCGGTGTGATTGCTGGCCAATCGATTGGTGAACCTACTACGCAATTGACCCTCAACACTTTCCATTTGGCTGGTGTTGCGTCGAAGTCGAATGTTACTCGTGGTGTGCCTAGAATTGAGGAGATCTTGCGTCTCACTAAGAACCCCAAGAACCCCTCTCTTACAGTTCATTTGAAGCCTCTCGATGAAACGGAACAAGAAAAGGCCACCAAATTCGCCAACATGTTGGAACACACGAAGTTGATTGATGTAGTCAAGAGCGTGCAAATCTGCTTCGATCCCAATGATAAGGCAACCACGCTCACCGACGATCGCCTACTTATGGAGCAATACTATGAGTTCGAGAATTTGGTGAAGGACTGCTTGGAAGATGATCAAAATGACACGTCTGTCCCTAAGTCCAAGTGGATCATTCGTTTGGAAATGGACGCCGAAGTTCTTCTCGATAAGAATATCACCATGGACGATATCCATTTTGCGATCAAGAATAGTTACAACAATGATATCTCTTGCATTTATTCGGATTATAACGAAAACAACTTGGTCTTCCGTATTCGTTTGACCGGTGGAATTTTGAATAAGACGAAGAAGGCGAAGGGCATCGCGGATACTCTTGATCAGTCCGATGAGATTTACTTGTTGCGTAACTTCCAGGATACCATTTTGAACAACATTGTGTTGCGTGGTATTCAAGGCATTCGCAACGTCATCCCCAGAAAGCTGCAAAACTCAGTCGTGATGGATCGTAAGGTTGATGATCGTATTCTTACGCGAGAAGAGGGCAAGTATGTGAAGAAGGACACATGGATTTTGGATACCACGGGCAGCAACTTATTGGAAGTTCTCGCGCTAGATTTCATTGATAACAACAGGACGTTCTGTAATGACATCAAGGAGGTCTTTGATGTGCTCGGAATTGAGGCGGCTCGCCAAGTTATTTACAATGAGTTTGTAGATGTGATGGAATTCAGTGATGTCTATATCAACTACCATCATTTGAGCTTGTTATGTGATCGCATGACGTCGACGAAGGGAATGGTGTCGATTTTCAGATCCGGCATTTTGAACGACGATATTGGTCCGATCTCGAAGTCGACGTTTGAGGTGCACACGGAGGTGCTATTGAATGCGGCAAGACATGCTGAGTTCGATCATATGCGCGGCGTTTCAGCCAACGTAATGATGGGTCAACACGGTTATTTCGGAACGGGCTGTTTCAACTTGGTTTTGGATATGAAGGAGATGGAGGATCTTCAGGATGCCGAGGTGGATATGAAAAATGAAAATCAGGAGATTGAGAAGATGTTCGGTGGTTTGGAGGATAAGACAGATATTTGTGCGAAGAATAACTTGGAGATCCGTAATAATTTGTCGGCGATTAAGCCGATCGATCAGGGCGAATGTGACGATGGATATGATATGGGATTTTAAATTAAAAATGTTATTATAAACATATTTTTTATACCTTTACGAACAAAGATATAAAATTATTGCGTCTTATGATTTATGTGCGAAGCTAAGAATAAAATTATCATCGATTTGATATGCAAGAATATAAATTCCGATAAAAACAAATTCGATGTTTTAATGCAAGACGTAGAGAACTATGTCGAAGGTGGAACAGCCAATACAATGGCGGAATTAAAAGAAAAGGCAAACAATAATAAAAAAAAAGGAGATTTATTCGAGGCGTTCTGTTATTTGTATTTACAAAACGTTGCCCTGCATGATGAAGTATGGTTTTATAAAGATTTTCCTCTGGAATTGAAACAGCAATTTCACTTAACAAAAAACGATTACGGAATAGATTTGATCTCAAAAAAAGGCGACGGGTATTATGCGATACAATGTAAATATAGAAAACCCCAAGACAAGATACAGACTATCTCATGGAAATCCTTGTCTACATTTTATGCAATGGTATCAAAATCGGGTCCCTGGGTTAAACATATTACGATGACCAACGTGAATGGCTGTCGACATATTGGTGAAAAAACCGAAAAAGACTGGTCAATATGTATAGGAACATTTCGCAAGATAGACCATTTTGCTTGGTTAAAAATATGTAAAATGGAGGTTTCAGCCCTCGTACAAAATACGGAATTACCAGATAAAGAAGCGCTACGAAATAAACGACTAGAGTTTTATAAATAAACACATAAGACAATCTACAAGCACGCGCGTCTCACCTTTTTTGTTTTACGCTTACGACCGCCCTTCTTTGTTTTCTTACTTTTCTTTCCACCCGATTTCTTTTTGTGATGTTGTGGATGTTTTATGAACGGTTCGCTATCCGAACCAAACAGCCCCGGCGGTTTCTTAAAAATATTAGCAGGAGGACGGCCAGAGCTTTCGCCTTCTTCAGAAGCAGGATGATGGCCAGAGCTTTCACCTTCTTCAGATCCTAGGTCCATAGACGGAAATGCGTTTATGGAAGGAAACGACGAAATCTCTTCTAATTCGCCTTCCGATAAAGGACGTTGTTTTTTCTTTGGCTCTTTTTGAATGGATCGAGCAGCTTTCGCTTTAAATTGTATTCGTTCCGGAGAAGAAGACGTGGGCTTTAATAAAGAAACCGGAGCGTTCGCCTTTTTTCGAAAACAAGTGACCAATTCTTCGATATCAGCCACGCTTCTATTGTAATTTTGGGTTGCATCCAAGCGTTTATATCCGGAAAAATTAGCCAAATTATAATATATGTTTAAAGCATTTGTCATGTTCACCATGGAATTTCCATTGAAATTCACGACATAGTTTTTATTCATCTTGGAACTTTCGGACCAATCAAAATAAAACTTATTATACGCATAATCCACCGACAGCGCGAGCATAGTCAAATTTTTTACATATTCCTCAGTAAATACAGTATTGTTTGGTTTTATAGAAGGAACCAACTGTGAAACTTTGCCATCTTGAATTGCGAAAAAAGGCGGTTCATTAAACACATTGTCAGTATATTTGTTTACGAGCGTAGCCATTTCAGAACTAAGTCCGTCAATATACAATACACGACCAAAGTCGATAAGATATATTTTATGAGATCCGTCATAATACGTTTTTACCATTACGTTGTTTCCATGCAAATCACAATGAACACATCTTGCTTCGTTTAATAAACGGAGAACTTGGGTCATAACTTCATCGCATAACTTTACCTGATCTGGAGTTGGATCTCCATTTTCAAGCATAGTTTGAGCAGCATAATCGTCCGAAGCGCCAACAGATTGATCATAAGTATCATAAAATGAAATAAAATCATTCGCTATTTCCATGGCAATCATGCCGAGTTCAATGTCATGAACGCTCGTAAGTTGACTTTTTAAATAGTCGATCATAGGTTTTGCATCATCATTTTCGTAACATCTTGATGCAAGTACATCAAGAAAAGGGATAGACGCATTTAGGTCAGAAAAATGGGAAAAGTCGACAAGCGCAGGACAGATGGGTTCGCCTTTTGATACCGTCCTTTCATAGATATAGCTTTGAAGTACAGCTTCGTTTAAAAAATCGCCATAAATATCGGCTTGTTTGTCTTTTTTATCACCAGACACAGATACATAATGTGGTTCCAAATCGATTTCCTCTGTTTTATGAAGTATGGCCAATTTAAGTATAAGCGTGTCCACGTCGGCATCAAATGCGGTTTTGTTGCAGTTTAATCCATAGAATTCGACATCGCATTCATCTAAATACATTTTACCTTTTTCGGGTTCAATATGCAACTTAAACACGAACCCTTTTAATGAAGAATATGAAACGCTCGTTATTTTACAACGATCGTTCTTCAACATTTGCATGATCGAGACGAATGAATTTTTACCGGGAGTTTTATTTACTATTCCGCCAAATGTGAGTTTCGTCATATTTATGGTTTCGTTCTATATAAAGAGGCTATAAATAAATAAATAGATAATTTATGGAAATTAACCATGTTTGCTCTTTAGGAAAACTCTGTCATAGTGCAAAATTATTGATAAGAAATAAAGTAAAATTATATTCTTATCCGTTTGATTGGATATTTTCAAATCCGGATATTATTCTTCATTGTATAGAAAACAACTTCAAAATTTTTTTAGACAAATCGTACTATAAATCGTTCGCGAATGAACAATGCCAACACACCTATTATTTTGGAAACAGCACCGAATTTATTATGTTTAATCATTATAATCCTCTAATACATCAAAAAGATTACGAATATTACAAAAGATGTGTAGATCGGTTTGTGAATTTAATAAAACGCAAAGAAACAAAGTTATTTACGATAATGTTTACGAACATTTCTCAGGACGACCAATCATCAATAAAAAATGAAATGCGTAACTTTAATTCTAAATTTAAAAACCTTTGTGAAAATTATATCTTGCTTGTAATATTACAATCGATAAACACGAGTAAAAATGAACACGATATCATTGAAGAGAATAATATTATTTTTTTAGATGTAAAAACTATGAGTAAGAGCAGCGGTGTTGAATTTGAATTGAATAATGATAATATTTATCTGGATAACATTATAAACGACATTTTTATCTTTAATTTATCAGTTAATGAACAAAATGATAAGTCCAACAAGGAGGGATATATGTTTACATTTCAAAAACCAATGAGAAAAAGGGGGCGCTTTTCTTTATTTTAATTTATCTCTTCGAAAAGATATGGATAAATAATCATAAAACGACTTTCATGATTTAACATAGCAAAATCATGAAATATTGAACCAGTTGGTGGTATTCTATTCAGGTGTATATTCTTGTAAAAACGTTTCCAACGACACCATGCTCTTCTTATATTCTTCGTTTCCGCTTATTCCGCTTTCGATCATTCCAGTGAACCCCTTAACTTCCTCTAATTTTAACGCGGGTTGTATAAACTGATAAACGGGGACAAGATTGTTTTCGATAACAATAGGCGATCGCACAAAATAAAACTTTTCGTCGTATTCCCCGCTTAAAACCAACCACTTTACGCCAGAAACCATATTCTTAAACGGTTTTTCGCAGAACAATACCACGGGCAATTTCATTTTATGCGCGATCAACCAAATATCCAAATTTGTAATATAATAATCTTCGCTCATGATTGCTGTCTCAAATGTAAACAGCCCCTTTTGGATCGCCTTTATCATCTTATGTTTGCCTTGTTTGAATAAAATGTCCTCTATCTTGGGTCCATAGACACCGGCGTATTCAGAATACGTCTTCCATAACATTGTTTTCAGTTCGGTGATAGAATACACCTTTCCCGTTTTTTCGTATAAAATTGTCGTTAATAGATAAAAGCTACACGCGTTCTCTTTATTCAATACAGTCTCACGGGCCGTTTTGGGAAACATTTGCTTCCAATAGCTCATATTATTCCCGTAAACGTCGCGCGTTTCGCTAACGCACATTGTTTTCATTGCAGCAACATCATCGGTATTTTTTTGAACCAAGGTTTGTTTATTCAGGGGGACAACATTCGTATTCAAATAATTCTGTGTATCGATTGGTGCCGCTAACTCATAGGTGATATTTTTCACATATTTACTAGTCTGGTAGGGGATCAAGTTCTCGAAAAAGTCATTCGTTAAGAGAGACTGTAAGACAATGATTTCGGTATCATAAATACTATAGTTCAAATTCGAGATATTCAAATAGGTCTTGGGCTCAAACATAAACACGCGAATACGATTGTAGCGGATCAATTCGTCGGCCATTCGTCCATAATATACCTTTTCGTTATCCGCGCCGCTTACCAAATGCTTCTTGGGAAGGATAAGATTGCATTTTTCATTATCACCGATCAAACAGAATGCCTCTGCTTCTTCGTCGTCCTTATCATTTTCCGAAGCGCGTAAATACATCTTCAGTAACTTTTCGGGGATGTCGTCGACGAATTCCACATTCGATTTACATACGCGTTTTAATATGGTTTCGACCGTCTTTAATTTATCGAGATACTTATAATTTGGGTTATTGACCATTTTGATGAGCTTTTCGCGGAAAGCCAAATTTTTATGCTTATTGATGAGCGATCGCAATGTGCTACGGAACGTGTTATATAATTCTGTTTCCAATTTAATATTCTTAATCGTTTTGATACGCAATTCGTCACCTTTATTATAAGTTGTGAGAACCTTATCCGCGACAATATAATTCGTATTGTTTACGGTTTCCAACTCATCGAGAGCGGTATTTTCAGCAGGAGGGAAAATCTGCACGAACTGGTTGGTCTCAGTCAACACACCCACGATCGTATTATTTTCAACGACCTTAATAATCGGTTTGCATGGTATTTTTGCCACAATATTGATCTCGGTCAATTCATCCACCGTGGTTCGATAATCGTTCCATATATCATTCTCCATAAATTCGATAGGAAGGTTGGCGATCGACGCGGAAGGGAAACAAGGCACAAACACGCCTTTGGCATCTTCAGATGTCTTTTTAACAGTGAGGCCAATGATTTTACCCTGATAATTGATGACTTGGCGATCAATGACATAATTATTATTCGAAAGGGCTTGGTATAACTCAGTGACAATTAAATTCTTCTTGAACGTATATACTTTCGGAGGGATACTCGAAAGGGGTGAGCAATAATTATTCATTGAGTTCTTTATGATCTTGAGAACATGTTTCACGTTCTTAATCGAGCTTTCTTCACGGAACGACTTTTTCACGAATATTTTACCCTCCTTGGCTTCATACAAATAAACGGGTTCAAAGAATTCATCACGCTTCAATAGTATAATGGTGTCCTTTATGGGAGAATAAAAATTTTTCGAGTAAGAATTCACGGGACAAACGATTTCGATATTATCTGTGATATCGTTATTTGGTAAGCGAAGGATCACCAAATTAAAACCGCCATCAAATAGTTTCGGGTTTTTCGACGTAACCACATCCCATAAATAATTATGATCGATCACTGAATTATCGTCCATCAAGAATTTCTTGAAGTTCTCGAATGCGGCAACAGTATCTTCCAATAAATCGAACTGGCTCTCATTTTGAAGATCAATACTTTTATAAAACACGGTGTCTTTATGGCTTTGAATAATATCCTCGGCCACCTTTATTTTATGTAAACGGAAAACGGAAACAAGAGAACCATTATGATATTGAATAAACATATCCAATGTGATCGCGCCGGCAATAATCTTACGCATCTCAGCGATACTCGGCACTGGAACCCCCTTTTGAGACGAATATATATCAGCGATACAGCCAACAAAAGACTGTTTTATGGATTGTTCGACGCCATGACGTAAAAGAATAGGCGTGTTCGGTTTAACGAGCGCCGGGTTATTTTTGGTAACCATTTTATTATGATCAATATCCAAGAACAATTCGACGGATGGGGGTAAAAATCCCCAGCGCCCCTGTTTTGGGTACTTATCCATGCCCATAATATATAATACGTTCTGTTGTTTACCGTCATCTTCTGGCGCTTTTTCCTTATCGGGATTTTCACATTGTTCCATTCTAGCCTTACGTCCTTCTGACTTCCAATTGCTATAACAGCACGGAAGACAGTGACCGTCGGGATGTTTGCCGTCCTCCATAAATCCCGGATTATGCGGTACATATTTGCCTTCTTTGTTGGTATGCACTTTATTGTCCGTGAATTCATATACATAGGCGCCCTTGGGAATTTTATCCTCGTGAGGAGGTATAATATTACCACACATTCCTGATTTCACTTCTTCCTCGGTAATACTAGAATTCGTCAATAAACACCAATAACGAGGGCAAATATAATAATAGGGGTTTTTCGGATCTGTTCCGTATTTGATCGATTTATCATACGATCCTGGATGTTCGCGATCAATGGTTTCCTTTTCTTCTTTGGTTAGAATAACCGGTTGGCGATTTGTATTTGTTGGACATAAACGAGCATAGGAATCGAAATTGCCTTCACGTCTATTTAAAAACAAACGGGGCTCGAGTTTTTTCATTTTATTAAAGAATATCTTATTTTTCTTAAACGGCTTATTATCAAAGATCTCGCCATTTAATTGTTCCGCGCCTGCTGTTTGTTTCGGTTGTTCTTCCTCGTCACTATCCTCCTGTTCAAATATAATACCTTCCTCTTCGTCGTCTTCTTCTTCGGGTTCTTCTGATTTAGCCTCTGCCTCTATCTCCGGAGAAGGAGTGACAACCAGGTCATCTTCTACTGTTTTGCTTGGTCCATTCAATATTTCAGGTGACGCGGGCGTGGTTTCTTCCGGCGTTTTGCTAGGCTCATCAAATATTATTCCCTCTTCGGACTGGCTGGTTTCTTCTTGAACGGGTTTCGTTTCGGTAGCAATGGATGGACTTTCTGTTTGGCTGGGGGCCGGACTATCTTCCGGAGTAGGTTCATCAAATATGATGCCTTCGTCGCCTTCTTCGGTAGGACTAACGACCTCTTTTGCGACCTCTGCAAGAGTAGCGACTTCGGCAACTTTAGTAAGAATAAAAGATTTTTCGACAGAAGACGCTGGCGCTATAGTAGGACGAGCGGCAGAAGAAACAGGCGAGGTAGAGGCAGCAGGCGCCGGAGCCACAGGAGGCCGAGCCGTGGCGGACGCCGGAACAGATTTGATAGTGGGTTCATTTTCCATTACCTCATCTTCGTCCTCCATGGGTATAAAACCAATATCCTCGGTTTCGTCCACAATAAGATCATCTTCTGTTTCTTTGTATTCTTCCTCATCTTCGTCTTCGTCTTCGCCCGGAAATTTCATTTTACCAGTAAATTTCACTGGTTGAATGGAGGGTAATCCCACAGGAACGACCACATTTTTAACATGTGGTTCGTCCTCGAATTTCGCAGCCTTGGAACATAATTGTTTTATCTTGGCCGCGGTGATTGTCGACGTTTCGGGGAACTGCGTCATACGAAAAATACTATCCATATAGATGTCAATAACATCGAGATATTCTACCGAATTAATACCATTGATCTCGGCCAAAATCTTGTTCTCAAATGGCAAAATCTGAAATACGGTGTCAAACCCCGGGTTCTCCGCAATATCAAATGATTTATTCACAAAATGTCCATGCATACGAGTATGACCATTCAAAAACTGAGCAATTTTTACGGCGGCTTCATGCGCGCTCAAATTATAGTTTTGCATTAAAGCATCAACCACCGCTTGTTGGCTATTCGTTCTTCTGAAAATCTCGTTGATAAGAGACGCCATAGCATCCATCTTTTGAAAATTTGCCACACGCTTGAACTTAAGAACTGTCTTGTCGCTCGCTTCTGCGTCAATAACGTCAAATACCGTCGTTAAACAACCGATTTTATCTTTAATATTAAAGTCACGCTTTTTACTGATCGCGCTTTTGTATTTGATATCCATGATTTCCACGGTTTCGTTATTGAACCCCGAAAACGGGTCGATGGTATATCCGGTTTTCTCTAAAAACGCGTTCATGTTCTGGATCACCGGGTTCAATGTCTGTTTTATGAACTCTCCCAAATCAACTTTCGAAAGCGCGGTTTTTAGATCCGAACGAATAATAATATTGCCGTTTTGTTCGAAGTCAATGAATACGTCGTTCAATGACAAGTTGAAAGTCTTTTGCGTATAAATGGATATTTGGCGATTTTTACCGATTTGCTTGGATAAACTCATAATGAGATTACTCGGCAAAAAAGGTATTTTCTTGCCATACTTCGAAATCTGCTCACAATATAGACGATAAATGTTCTCCTTTCTACTTCCCGGATTGTATTTTATGAATGCCATATCCTTACTCGCATGAATGTTTTTAAAGATTGCTTCTAATGGCAAATTGCTCTTAGCGGAAGGATGGATAACAATATGAAACGACGTGACACCTCTTTCCAAATAAGCAATGTCGGACTTTCGGGAATAGTGCATATCATAAAACATATCGATGATCTCATAGAGTTTCAATGTTTGTGGTTTCAAAATAGCCTTGTTCTGTTTTACGAGCTCGGCTTCGTTTTCCGCGATCTGTGATTTGCGTAAAATTTCCTTTTTCGCCAATAAAGGGTAGTAAATTTGAGAAATATATTCTTCGTCGATATGGTTCGCCATCGCGAAATTGAAAACGTCTCTGGCTGGGCAGAAATAGATAGTATTGTTCTCGAAATCCCCATAATTTAAAACAAGTTGGTTCTCGAAGATTAAAAGTGGGTTCTCGGCGTTCGTTTTATAAAGAGGAATACCATTTCCACGCAAATCAAAAGGACTAGCGCAAAACAAAAAATTCTGTGAGCGAGTGAAATTTTGGCCCAGCGGTATTTTGATTTCCTGTTCGTGATCATGAATATCAAATGCGAGTAAATCGTTATATTTATACACCTCTTTCTTATTGAATTCGTTGATCACACCATCGTCAATGTTCAAGTTTTGTAAAAGCTGCAACAACATATCGTTTGTAAAATCGATCCTTTCATTGTTTGTGATTTCTTGATAGAGCTTGAGTAAATTGATTTTTGTTCGGATAATGGAGAACAAATAGATCTCATCATAAAACATCTCGGATAAGCCAATTTCGTTGATGATTTTCTTTTTCAAAATGCGTATCGAATCGTCCTTGTGAATTTGTTGAGCCGAATAAATGACCTTTGTGTTTTCTATGGTCATTTCTTGCGTTTCAATATCGCTAAATAAATCTTTCATATTTGCAATTGGCTCCGTGGTCCCGCGAAACACAAAGACGGCTTCCTTTTTTCCGAGCGCATTTAATTTACAGAGCTTTATAGTTTTATCCAAAGGTAATTTTGTATCTGTGTTTTCCATTACTTTATATACAATAAAGCTATAATTATTATTCGAATAACGAATGTTGCCAAGAAGAAAAGTTCTCAAAACGAGAAAATTGAAAACCTTTTTAAACCATTCGTGAATGGTAAATCACACACTCAACAATGGAGATCGCCGTTCCTTTGTCAACCAAGACCCACACCAAGAGTAAATATGTAAAATTTGATAAATACGACGCGGTGTCTACCGGAATGAGAGATTACTACGACGAGATGGAGTATTACGAAAAAGAGAGAACACAAGAGATTGACGAGATGTACGAATACGACGTACTGAACCGTCTAGACAAGGCACCAGAGGATCTGTTGCCGTTTTGTATGGAGTTTTTCCAACGTCCAGTCGCAAAGAAGTTGTCCGGGCCTGGGTATTTGTTCGATAAGTACGTTTCGCCGACATTTGATCAACTTCCCTCATCTTGCGAGAAGCGGCATTTCTTTCTGGAATGCCCATTGGCAGGATTGCTGGAACAGATGCCGAAAGAGGCGCTACAAAAGTTTGCGACTTACGGAACTCCGGCCAAATACATGATTGACATCTGCCCCGCGTACTACCAGACATATATTACGGACATGCCGAATGAGCTTTTGGTCTACTGCGACGAGGGCTTCTCAAAAAATATCTTGGTGAGATACATCCTTGAGACTGTGGCTATGGCGTGGGATTGCTCAACAAAACAGGGGTTCAAGAAATATAAAACCAACTGGCGATTTTGGAACCGTGCCAACATTGAAACTTTTATGAACAAACCGGATCGTTTGGCTGCATGTATTGCATATAGAACGGCGACGAGGAAGAATTTTGAGGTGATCATGCATAAGATGATCGCGAGCATAGTGTATGTACATCAAAAAATTTGCCGAAAGGGAACATAGACCCACTTCATTTTCAATAAAAAAGAGTTGTTGTATATTGTTTTTTTGTTACGAAAATCGTTCAACTAAATGAAAGGGGTTATATAACGTCGATCGGTCTAAAATACTCATCGTTAGTGATCTGTAGCATAACCATATTATAAGCTCGGTTCTCCATGTTTTTTTGTATTCTATGTTGAGCAATTTCATACATTTTCCACTGACTACCTAAACATACATAACGTGTAATTTTTGTGTCATTTCTGTGTTCAATCTTTCTGAAATTAGAGAAACAAGCCCAAGTAAACTTCGTATATCCAGACGATGGTTCTAATTTTTCAAATTTCCCAATCATCTTATAAGGCGTTTTAGGAGGCGCATACGTTTCTTCGAAATTCTGTAAATAATATTCTTTGCCAGGAACCAAATTCTCTCTTGGAATTTCTTGCATGATTAATGCATGTGTGATAATTTTCCCATAACCAAAAAAAGAGTTCAATTTTTTGGTTATCTAGATAGTTGGTCGTTGTAGTATTTTTTTCCACGTATCAATTCGAAATTGCGCATCAAGACATAATTTATTATGCATGCCCTTCGAATAATCTGTGATCAAAAGACTATCGTCATTATGTTTGAACACACGTTTATGAAACAAATCATGCGCGTCACTGAATGCATTTAATATTATCGCATTCTCATTTTCAGTGTTATGTACTTTACAATGGATGTTATATAGCATACAGCGGTCAAAATCATAGGCGGACAATAAATCGGCCTCGCGAACCACATGATATGCCATTTGATACTCTTGAAGATCGGGAAACCCGTACTTTTTTACTTTCGAATACGACATGGTGTTAACAATCCTCTTTACCGCGTCAATTTCGTCTAGCGTAATTTTGTCGCGCAGAAAACAACCAATATTTTGTAAACCTGCGTCCTCGTCCATATATTTTTTATCACACATGTCATGAATGATGGCGGACACATAGATAATTTTTTCGTGTCTTTCCAAAATGGGGTAATTTTTCTTTTCCGCTTCATAAATATTATGCGCAAAATGTAACACATTCATGCTGTGAGACATGCCATGCGATTCGTCAATTCCATACTGTCTCGTAGTGAGAAGGACATAATTGAATAGTTTTGTAAGTAGAGACATAGTTTTGTAACTCGATTGATGCTCGTGGACTAGTATATATTAACTAAATATAAAACATTTGTCGGGGTCAATTTTTCGGAAAAAATATTATGCGGCGGGAATGTATAGAATGGCGAATAAAAAGGCGCTTTTGATCGGTATCAATTATACATCTGTGCCTAAGATCAGGTTAAACGGTTGCATCGACGATATCATAAACATGAAAAACATGCTAATGGACGCCTATGATTATGATGCGTCAAATGTTACGATGTTACGCGATGACCTTCCGAACGCACAACCGCCAACGCGCGCAAACATATTAAACAATTTGAAGGCATTGGCCTCGCAATCTGCAAATTTAGCCGAAGTCTGGATACATTATAGCGGTCATGGTTCCCGCGTTCCAAATAAATCTCAAAGTAGTGGATACGACAACCTAATTGTTCCTGTAGATTACGCACAAAACGGTTTTATAATGAATAATGAATTATACTCGATAATAAAAAACATGCAATGTAGAACAATTTTGTTATTCGATAGCTGCTATGATGCTACAGTATGCAATCTTCCTTGGTCTTACCAATACATTTCTCCTGGAAAATTCATACAAGTAAGTAATAATAATTTTGTATTTACAAATCCGAATATTTTTATGTTTAGCGGAAGCAAAGATAACCAAACATGCGGCGATATGTATGATGCCGAGGACACGGATTATGAAGGTGTATTCACGGATGCATTCGTAGACTGTTTACGAGCAAGCCATCATAATATTTCTTTTATGACTTTATATCAAAATATTTGTATTCAAATCGCGAAAGCGGGTTATACACAAGTTCCTGTGTTTTCTTCTTCATCGAAGACACCGTCGTTAAGTTTTATGAGAGCGTTATCTACGTATTCCGCTCCAACGACGCAAGCGGTTGCGCGACAAACGGTAGCCGGTGCAATGAGATCGGTGATGCAGGGGCAGGGAACCTACGGTTCGACTTCCGCAGTTTAACTACGTTAAACCGCGGAAGTCCTGCTAGACGGCGCCATTGCGCCGTCGTCGCGCCCCTGCGACCCCTCCCTAAACTAAATAACTTCTGAGCAAATTCCCAGAGGTTATTTCAAATTATCTCCTGAATAAAGGAGGGGGCGTCCGGGGGAACCTTGGTTCCCTGGATTTATGTGTTATAATACGGATTGTCTGTTATTCTCATTCCACAATAATCAGCAGGCGCCTTGCTGTAATCCACCGGGTTATGAAGACCTGCCTCTTTTGCGTTTTCAAGTAGAAACTTGAAATTATCCCAAAACTCGGGTTTATGACCAATGGATACGGTCATTATATGAGAAAGTTCGTGAATAGCAACAAAAGTAAGTGTGTTTTCGTCGATCAATGCTTCATTGTCTTCCTTTTTGGAATTCAAACAGAACGCGATTTTTTCGCCTTTGTTTTCGCTATATGCGGTATAAGAACTAGTGGGTAACGTTTCCATAATTTGATCCGATTTGAAACCCGCGAGTAATCGTTTTACGCCTTCGTTATCAGGATGCTTTTGTCCGACGTATTGAACTAAAGTGGTGCATTTTTTTGTAACTGCTCCTAATAAATCAGCAGCATCCTGTAAACGCGAACGTTCACGAACGCAATATTTATTGCCATCCACTGTGGATACAATACAGCTTAATTGAAAACTTTCAATCGATTCGTAATACGTATAAAAACAATAAAGTCCAAAAATTATTAGTACCGAAAATCCTAAAATATCATGATCGTCCATTTGTAACTTTGTATATAATGAAGTGCTATATTAAAAAACGCAAATGATATAATAAACATGAAATTAAGTCCATGTTTATTAATTGCACATCAGTATTAAATTCTGATTAAGGAGGGGTCGCAGGGGAACCTTGGTTCCCTGCTTATTGCGAGCCCTGGCCAAGTTCCAAAGGAACTCTGCCTAAATCGGGTTCAATGGTGCTCTGGTTCCAGGGGCCAATGTTCTGCTTGGCGATCACTGGGTCAGAACGCAACTGAAGGTTGGGGTTGCGCAAGGTCTGGCCAATGGTGTCAAGACCAATGTGGTAGCCGGCCTGGAGAAGATCGGGCATCAAAACGTCACCCTGGTTCATGGTGTTGGGGTTAAGGGCAGCCCATTGGCTGTTCTGGTCCTTAGGCAACAAGTCGCTGGGATTGGCGACCGGGTTAAGAGCGGCGTCAGAAGAACCGGTGGAAAGAGGGGTGCTCGCCAAGTTCTCGGAGGGCTGAGCAAAGCTGGCGGGAAGGGGTGCGCTGGCGATGTCGCTCGATGAGCTTCCGCCAAGAACGGGCGCGGAACCTGACGATTGGGTATAGTTGGAACCCGTCATGGTATCTACAGTAAGATCCTTAAATCCCGAATAGGTGATCAATCCCCACGCAAGGATAAGAAAGATCACTAAAATGATGATACGCTCATTGGTGAAGAATTTGGAAAACCCACGTTCAATAGTCTTAAACATCTTGTTATATATAAACGGATGATAAAATTATTTTGCATGATATTGTTAAATTCGCTAAATTTCAGATAAGGCGTTTTCCTTTTCCATTTCTGTTTCTAAATCGCTATCGTCGCTATCTTTTATGTCATCGAGCATATAAGTATTTTTTATGCGTTTTGCTTCTAAATAAGAAGAAAGTGCTAAATCTCTTGCTATTTTGGCCTTGCGTCTAGCTTCTCTATACATTTCATAATACACCTCGTTTCTTTTTTTAATTTGTACCGTTTCTGTCGAAGAAAGTTCGTCCATATTGAACTCTACTTCTTGGATTTCGGGATTTTCAATAAACACTGTTTGGACATTTTCTTTTTCTAAATCCGGAGGGGGCTCATTCTCTAAAACGGGGTTTGGATCTTGAGTTTCCACGGCAGACGGTTGTTCTTCTTCTATGGGGTTATCCTCTATGACAATCTCCTTCGTTTCTTCCGAAACAATATTATCTGGTTGTTGTTCGATTGTTGTCACTAAATTAGTTTCTTCTTGGGATTCATATTTATCTTCAGCCAATAAGGCGACAGGAGTAACATGTTGCAAACCGTCATTCGTTTTAATGATACACTTTTCGAATAGATTTTTTGGTTTCAACGTCATAACCTGTTTCAATTCGATCTCAATTTGAAAGCTTCTGGCTGAGCATTTTATACCCTGAAATTCCAATATGGTAACGATATCAGTATTGTCAGTGATCGTCTCAAAATCCACCTCCTTCTCATTTTCGTCGTAAATTTTCAACCCAGGCTTACCCAATTGTGCATTGATATTGGTACGAACAATATAAAATTTACCAGACTTGAATATTTTCATAGGAGATGTGAAATAGTTCTCGATATCATGCATTTCCATTGTGCCTTCAAACCACTTCTCGCGGTTCGTGAAAATGAATTTCTGGCAATGGTTTTCCAAATTCTCCATCCAGCGTATGAATTGATCGTTTTCATTTGTGAACATGAGATCGGAATAATATTTCCTTCCTGCTTTTATAATACCTTGACGCGTCTTACACCTCGGGGGTTGAATATACAAATTGGACCTACCATTTATAGAAAACCGAATAAAATAATTACCATTTAACATAACCGGATTAGATAGGACAAGCTTTTCAAAATCGAATTTATCATTGGTGTCGTAAATCTCCTCCATTTTACTTATATTGCGCATTCATTTTTTATATGGTTTTAAGTATTCAAGAATAATCCAGAAAAATTGAAAGCCTTTCGTGGGAAAAAAGAATTCGAAAACAAAATGACAGAACTGCTATCCAACATCCTTCCCAAGGAAATCGTTGATCATGTAAAATTATATACAGGCGAGGCGTATTGGACGAACAAGGGAAAATTTTGTCTAGTGCATCGTATTCCAAAGAACGATTATCGATATGCTGTGTTACGCAAACGTCCACGCGTAAAGCAAATATTAAATGAGTGTTATGAAGATCATTTGAGAGGATGCGTGTGGTTCAAGCGAGAAGACGGTCGTTTTGTCGTGATTAACGTTCGTTATATGCATAATCGATCGGTTTGGGGACCGAGAGAAGGGTATTTCTGGGAAATGTTTAATGGAGATGAAAAAACTACGGTGTTTTTGCGTTAGTTACGTATTTCGTTTGGTTAGAGCCTTTAAAATCTAGTAAATCATTAACGATTGAAATAGAATGAAAAATATTCGCGACACCTGTATTGAATTCTTTCAAAATGAAGACATTCGCAAGGACGTAAAAGAAATCATAAAACCTCTAGGCACAATGGTATACAATGAGATCTATTTATATGTCTGGTTTATTTGTATTTACAACGTTTTTTTATTGTTCATCATTTTAGCCAATTTGTTTCTGCTTATTAAACTGTTTCAGAACAAGAATATATTTAGTATCAAATATCCCGATTTAGACAACTAGAAAATAATTTATACATATAATATATAATGTCTACTAAGCGCGTACACGGTGGAAAAACTCACAAGCGTCGTTCCATGAAGGGAGGTGTCGGTGCGGCCGATAGCGGCATCGCTGTTTTTGGCGACATGAAGAACCAACACCCTGTTGGCGGTGGCGACAACACAATCGCCATGAAGCCGATTTCCGGCGGAGATGCGATGATGTTAAAGAAAGGAGGTAATATGATCACCGATTTAGGCGTTCCTGTTGTATTAGTTGCCGCCAATCACTTGTACAAGAAGCGTGACACGAAGAAGGGCGGAAAGAAGCGTCGTGGAACAAAGAAGGGTGGAAAGAAGCACCGCAAATAAAATTTCTACACACATAATATAAAGGATGTCAGACTGGACCGATCTCGTTAAAAAGACTTATGCAGGTAATAAGCACAAACCCAACTATAAGTTAGGAGACGCAATGAAAGACGCGAAAAAGATTTATAAGAGCGGCGGAGCGGATAAGGTTTCTGAGAAGAGCAAGAAAAATACTAGCCGCAAGGGCAAAAAGTGATCCTCAATTAAATAACTTCTAAAAAATTTCTCAGAAGTTATTTCTAGTATCTATTTCAATAATGGAGGGATTGCACGGGGTTCATACCTAAAAGAATGTGTCGAACAGAGGATAAAGTTTGTTATATGTTCCAATTTTAGGATCACTACATAAATCATTGACTTTCCAACTTGGTAATGCATAACCAAAAGATAACGCTATTCTTGGGTTGTCGTCTTCATTTACATCGGACCAATGATAATCAATTCCTGATCTACATAACGCATAAGATCCTTCTGGCACGTCTAATTGGTTGCCAGCGTAATATGTGCTCCCTCCTTTTTTAGGAAGATAAATGATAACATTAAACCTTACGTGAAAAAGTTTTTTATCGTCATAGTTAGGATCTGTGTGTTTATGAATACGCCCGTCCTTAAAAACAAAAGACATGAAATGACCAAAATGATTATCGTTTTCAAATTTCTGCAAGCCTTCTTTTTTTTCAATGCGCTTTTTAATATCAAAAATAATAGGAGGGACAGAAACGTTCGGATCGTTAGTATATAGATCAAAATCTGCTCTTCCATGCGACAACAAGTTTAATTTCGATGAATTGTTAAATACATAAGGTTTCGGAATAAAACTATGCGCCCATTTCAATATTTGCAAACGTTCTTCTTCCGTCATTATGTTGCCTCGGTCGTACATATAAAGTAATATATAGTCGATATATATATTTTCATGACTGAAAACAACGAAAAATCAGGCACAGTCATAAAATCAAGACAGGAACAGTTTATAGAGAACGTGAAGCGTTGGACCGTAATTGACACTAAATTAAAGATTGTCAACGAAAATACACGAAAGCTACGAGACATGAAGCACGATCTTACTGCAGAAATTTGCGATTATATGACAAAAAACGATTTAGCGAACAATACTATTTGCATAAGCGACGGTGATCTCAAAATCTATGATAAAAAAGAGTATGCGCCGCTTACTTTTTCCTATGTTCAAAAATGCTTGGATGAAATAATAGCGAATAAAGAAGACGCGGCGAAGATCATCGAATATATGAAACAACATCGCGAAGTTAAAACATCAAAAGACATTCGTAGGCGTATTGTATCAACGGAGAACCAGAATTCCTCAACGAATGCCGCTTTATGATCATTAGTTATTTCATTGTAGTTTTAAATATCATTTAGTTATATACATGGAACAAGCAAGTCTACAAAATTACATATTTAGAGAACAAGGCGATAAAACATGGATCGGAGGATATCCGGTAGAAAAAATAGCAAATGAAACACAGGAAAAATATCAGGCAGGGGGCGCACCAATGGGCGACGCTCCATCAAATTCAAGACTACAAAATTTAGTTGTGCCTGTTGGTTTGTACATGTCGGGCGGCAGAAACGCCATAATGACCGGAGGAAATGGCATTCAAGTAAAGGAAATTATTGGAGGCACTATAGATGATACTGACTTTCATAAATTATATGACATGGTGGCGACGCAACAAGCAGGAAAAAAAAAGACGAAGAAGATCCATATCCGGGGAACCAAGGTTCGACATTTCGCGGTTTAACTACGTTAAACTGCGAAAGTCCTGCTAGACGGCGCGCCCCCCGGACGCCCCCTCCTTTGGTTAATAATATCTAGAGTTGTTCTCAGATATTATTTAATTGACATCCTCTACGTAAATGAGGGGCGTCCGGGGGGCGCGACGACGGCGCCATAGCGCCGTCTAGCAGGACTTTCGCAGTTTAACGTAGTTAAACCGCGAAATGTCGAACCTTGGTTCCCCGGAATTATTTCCACTGACCATTATCATATACGTTTACTATAACATTACGGTCTGCCAAATTTCCGTTCCATTTTCTTATTTTGTTTTCCAAAATGACATCATTTTCTGATTTGGCAAGAGGGGGCATCAATCCAGCAGAGGCAAAACCGGTTTCACTATTTATTTTCGCGCTTTTTCCAAAATTTATGTAAGGATTGTGTTTTACCTGCTTGTTATCTGAGTAATTGTCATAGGCATATAAATTTGTCCAATGGTTCGTATCAACTTCTTCCATTGTGTCATAAGTAAGTCTAGAATGACTTTTCATGCTACCAACAAACCCCTGTTTTGTTGTTGTAGTTGAAGCCTTGGATGTAGTAGTAACTGAACTAGATGTCGTTGCTGGAGATGAAGTGGTAACTGTGCTAGATGTCGTTGCTGGAGATGAAGTGGTAACTGTGCTAGCTTTTGTAGTGGTAAAAGCGTTTGAAGAAGCAGTTGTGGCTGGAGAAGAAGTTGTTTGTAAGGAAGATACCGTCGCATCAGGAGAAGAAGTAATGACGTAGGATGTGTCATCAGACAACGAAACATTTATCATATTAGGCGCTTCTGTTGTAAAATAAGAGGAGACCGTATTGAATAATGTGGTCATTGTGGAGGATCCCATTCCGTTCGACGCGGTAGTTTGGTAGGATCCTCCTTCGTTAGATGAAAATGTGGTATTCATACTTCCCGATGTAGTCGTTCTGCCTGAATTTATCGAAGATGACGTTGTTTTATGCGAACCGTCTGATGCGCCCGTTCCGTCAGAATGAAAAGGGAGGGATTTCCAATTCAAAAAAGAACCGATTGCGCCCAACATATCCAAATCAAATACTATTTTGAAAAACTGAACAAAAACAATGACTAGTAACAATATCCACGCGCCGTTCTCAACAAGCGATATAAAAAAGGGTTTTGTTTCATAGGTCATAGGTATTCTGAATAAATAAATGATTATATAAAACAAAACCATAACAAACAACATAATGGCCAAAGAATTAGGATTTTCGATAAAATTCACTGTCTTCGTTGCTGTGTTCTCCAAAATGTCTTGTTTCTTGATGTTTGGGATGGAATAATAAGACGCAATCAAAAACAAAAGGAAAAAGCATAATAGCACAATGTCGAGCATTTTACTTAAACGGATTTGGTGATTGTAATTATCCACATTCTTTTTGAAGATTATTCCAATCAATAAATAGCAAATAAAGTATATTGCTAAAAACCATATTACAAGAATGATGTTCGACTTATTAAAAACGGTATAAAATAAACGAGTAACGTCGTCCAAAATGCTATCCTCAATGCTTTCTCCGGGCGCGTGAGTTTTTTTTTGATTAATTTCATTCTTCACAAAAATATTATCTTTATTTCTCTGTATCTCGATCTTACCAGACGGATGTTCATGCTCACCAATAATATTATTAATAACGTAAGTTTTTTTCTTATGCGTCCGCTTTCTCACGAGAGGCTGTTCTTCTTCTTTCGAATTATCAACTTTACTCATGTCTACGTCTACTGCTCCGTCTTCATTCGGTGTTTGAATATGGTCCTCGTTTCCGTAATTTCCGTACTCTAAATTATTTTCGTCGCGTTTATATTGAACAGTATCTGTGCCGTCTTCCGGATTATCTTCATAATTTTCCATATTCAGTATATAATATTAGGCGACATAATATATTTTTATTTTTGTCACAATTTGCCTTACAGCTTATAAATTTAAACTTTTCTGTAGAATAAACAATAAGCAAGAGGCGTAATAATTGAATTTGGATCGGAAACCATTTCCACATTTGTATCATTAAAATGTACCCATTTGTTCTCGGCATGTTTTACAAAAGCCGTGTAGTGCCCGCCCATTACTCCCCCCATATGATTGCAAATTCCGTATAAATTATATTTATATGTGGATGCGTTATACCCTCGCACGTACTTCGATAAATCCAAGTTTTCTAAAGGGAAGTTTATGAGATTATTCAACTTTCTGGTTCCGTCGGGCGAGAACCGTTTCAGTGAGATCACAAGCACCTTAGGAAAATTCCAAAACGAAACCCGTTTGATAATATCCTCCTTTTTTCCCGTCTTTTCATTAAACCATGCGTTCTCGCCATCCATGCTTTCCGTTTTGGAGAACAGATCAAAACACTCATATAAATTTGTTGCCATGCGCGTTTCATCTAAAATGGGCAAATCTAGAATAAAAAAACTCTCCGGTTTCACGACATGCGTGATTTTACCATCCTTTGATATCAATTCGGTCATATAAATTCCAAAGAATAGTTCCATGATTTCGGAATATTCCTTCGAATAAACGTTTTGTAACATTTTATAGCATTGTACAGCGGTTTCGTCCACTTTGTTCTCCGTGTTACCGCTTATTTTCATCACTATGCTTCTTGATAAACTATTATGAATACAATCGATCATAAACAACAAGAACTCGGGCATATCATTTTGCGCCCATCCCGTGAATATTTCCTTATTCTTGATCTTTGCGATTTGATGCACATTATGCACGAATTTATTCGGCGTAACCACGCCATTTCCGCTCCACATGACTTTACGTAGATCGTTCCATTCTTTTAGAATATTTGTGTCCGGGAGATCCGCTCGTAATTGATTACCGCGTTTCCGATCCAAAACTTCATTGAGTTCGTATGTATGATTGAGAACCTGTAAACAGGAGTTCAAAAAACATGTATTCCCGAGATTATCTATACCTGTATATCCCTTTTTATAATATTTATTGAAATCCATATATAAATTATCTATGCAATGATATATAAATAAATCTTTATATAGTATTATCAATGGATAATAGATATGAACCCGAAATAAATAGCCAATTCTTTAATGAAAATAACAATAATAGAGAAACGAGTTGGGGTCCGCCGCCTTTGCGGAGAAATTCGAGAACACGTTCTCCGCCGCGGCGCCAGACAACAACCGATGAAGACATTACCACGCTTTTCGATTTCATGTCAGAGTATAATGAGAATATTCGTAACTATCAAGCTAACATTCGGCAATATCAAGAAACGTCGCACTTATTTTTAAATATTGTGAATTCATTGGCGGTTAGAGATCGGAATGCTCGAAACCGAGCTGCGCAACAACAGTCGGCTAGACCTACTCCGCGTTATTATGCAACAGGCGCAAATCCGTATCGTTTTACCAATTGGAATTCCATATATACAAACTTAGTTAATGACACACTTTTGCGACACATCAATAACGTATTGCCTTCATTAAATGAAGATGTTGTGGTTCGACCAACCCCGGAACAGTTCAATAACGCCACGCGAATTTTTCAATACGCTGATGGCGAAAACGATATTGCCACGCATTGTCCGATAACGTTGGAAGAATTTCGCGAGGACGATATGGTGTGCCAAATCAGGCATTGTGGCCATTGTTTTAAAGAAGACGCTATTCGAAACTGGTTTCGCCAGAAAGTGCGTTGCCCAGTATGTAGATATGATATTCGTGATTACGT